>QFCS01004566.1_pt1 | contig 166449 bp, 144 predicted proteins | sample 3576561 | NCBI WGS metagenome assembly QFCS01 | reverse complement strand
TAAATGTCGCTGGGCGCCAAAGTAGCTACCAATCTTCCCTATCTGCGCCGCTATGCCCGGGCCTTGACCGGAAGCCAGCAGACCGGCGACGCCTTTGTGCGCGCCACGCTGGAAGCGGCTCTTGCCGATGCAGACTTGCGCAGTGCCATCGGCGAAGGCCGCGTGGCGCTGTACCGCGCTTTCAACAAGGTGTGGTCGAGTGCTTTCGTCGATACGCTGGATCACTCCGGCAGTGGCGACCTTGGCCTGCATGAAACGGCCGCGCAGGAACGTCTGGCGCACATCACGCCGGCCAACCGCCAGGCGCTGCTGCTGGTTACGCTCGAAGATTTCTCGGTTGCCGAAGTGGCCGAAATTCTCGACCGCACGCCGGCCGATGTCGAAGCCCTGGTGCAGGAAGCGATCGAGGAAATCGACCGCGAATCCTCGACCAGCGTGCTGATCATCGAAGACGAGCCGCTGATTTCGATGCAGCTGGAAGACCTCGTCCGCTCGCTGGGCCACGATGTGTGCGGCATGGCCGCCACCCGCACCCAGGCGCGCGATATCGCCAGCCGCGAAACGCCGGGCCTGGTGCTCGCCGACATCCAGCTGGCCGATGGCTCTTCGGGCCTCGACGCGGTGGACGATATCCTCAAGCTGGTCGACGTGCCGGTGATTTTCATCACCGCCTATCCCGAACGCCTGCTGACCGGTGACCGGCCCGAGCCGACCTACCTCATCACCAAGCCGTTCCAGGAAGCGACCGTGCGCGCCGCGATCAGCCAGGCGCTGTTCTTCGGCTCCAGCCGCCCGCTCTCCTGACGTGACGCCCCCGCACGGGGGCGTGTTCCTTCGGTTCCCTCGGGAAAGGCCGGGCCAGTTTTGGTCCGGCCTTTTTCGGTGTTGGGATTACCGGCCCTGGCCGGCCATAACGTGTCCGGCTTAGACCGGCCGCCCTTCGCGGATGGCAAACGAGCCGCGCTCGCGCACCGGGATGATCAGGGTGCAGCGCACGCCATCGGCTTCAAACCGCAGGTCCACCGGATTGCGCAGTTCGTGGGCAACGATCTTTTCGATGAGGTCGGTACCAAAGCCACGCTTGCGCCCCGCCTTGGGATCGATCGCCGGCCCGCCATGCTCCCGCCACGAAATGCGCGCGGTGGTTTCGCCCGCCAGTTCCCAGCGCACCTCGACCCGGCCACCGGGCACGCTGAGCGCGCCGTACTTGGCAGCGTTGGTCGCCAACTCGTGAATCGCCAGCCCCAGCGACAGCGCATCGTTGGGCGCCAGTTGCACATCGGGCCCGCCCATGTCGACATGGTGATCGGCGCCTTGGGCATAGGGCGCGAGTTCGGCGCGAATCACCAGGTCCACCGGCGTGGCGCCCCAATCCGACTGGGTGAGCAGATCGTGCGTGGCCGAGAGCGCGCGGATGCGCCCTTCCAGACTTTCGACAAAGCTGTCGAGATCGCGCGCACGGCGGCGGGTCAGCGCGATGATCGACAGCACGTTGGCCAGCGTGTTCTTCACGCGGTGGTTCAATTCGCGCGTCAGCGAATCGCGGATCGAGGATTGCTGTTCGAACCACGCCAGGGCCACGCGGTCTTCGGCCACCTGCTGGCTGACCAGCCGCGCCAGGACGAGCAGCAATGTCGCCACCAGCAGGCCGAACAGCAGCGTCATGACCGACAGCATGCTCAGCACCATCGCCGGCGGCGCTTCCACCACCAGCAGCCAGCGCCGGCCGGCCACGTCTACCCAGCGACGGACAATTCGGCCCGAACGCGCGGCAGGGCTTTCTTGGGCAAGCAGGTCGGCGTCGGTTTCGGTGCCGTCGTAAAGGCGCACGCCCAGCGGCAGATCGGGATCGGTGGGCAGCGACGTGCGCAGGAATTCGTCGGCGGCAAACGGCGTGAACACGAACCCGCGCAGGGTGCGGCTGCCGTCGTCACGGCTGGCGCCGAACACCGGCATGTACATGACAAAGCCGACCTGGTCGCTGACATGGCCGGCGTGAACCAGCTTGAGCTTGCCCGACACGATCGGCCGCTCTTCCAGCTCTGCCCGATCCATGGCCACGCGGCGCACCGGATCGCTGGCCATGTCGAAACCGATCGACTGACGGTTGCGCGCGGTTTCGGGCACCAGGTACATCACCGGCACGGCATAGCCACGCTTGGCAAAATCGGCTGGCCGCACGGCAAAGGGCGGCGTCGGCAGCATCGGCGCGCCTTCGGCATGGCCGGCGCCGCTGCGCATCACGCGCTCGACCATGGGCACGTCTTCGCTTGCCACGCGCATGCCCCAGCCGATGCCGTTGACGCCGCTGGCGCTGCCTTCCATCTGCAGCTGGCCGACGAAAGAGCGGAACAGCGAGGCCTCGACCGAACGGCGCGTGGCAAACAGGGCGGCGGCGGAACGCAGATAGGCGGCGTTGCCGTTGGCACGCCGTTCAAGCCCGGACGACACTTCCTGGGCAACCTTGTCCAGCTGGGCAATCTCGCGCTGACGGTCGGCGCGCTCGATCGCGAAAACGCTGAGCGCAGTCACGGCCATGGTCAGCGTGAAGATTCCCACCGGCAAGGCCCGCGGAAAGCGCTCGTACCATCTTGGGGCCAGATTTTTCTGGGAGAGCAGTTTCTCCACGTGCCCGTGCGATCCCTTTACCTTGCCATACCCAAAACGCGCGGCGTGCGCCTGCCTGGCCCATGCCGCCTGATCATGCCCGATGCAACGCACGGCGCAAGCACCTGTGCCCGCCACTGGCCGACAATTATGTGGTTTTCGCAGCACTCCGCACCGCGCCGGGCTTCCGGCACGGTCTTGGTGATTTTGGCGGGAACCGATTGCGAACGGTTTCGTTCCACATGCGCAACAACCCAAGACCGATAACCCAAGACATCGGGCACCTGTGATTCTGGCGGCCCCATGGTCTATGCATGGACAAACGGCCAGCCGCGCCAGGCACATCCGATCCGTTCATCCGCAAGACCCATGGGGGGAGGCGAAGCCGAAAGCGAATGTCGAAAGATAAACCTATGAAAAACCCGGGGACCCGACGTCGCACCAGCGCGCGGGCAAACTCGCCCGAATGGGCGGACGGTCTGCGCAAACTCTACGATTCCGTCGTAGAAGAACCCTTGCCCGACAGCTTCGCGCAGTTGCTCGACAAGCTGGACGGCGACGCGCATGGCTGATGCCCCACGCCCATCGGCAGACACCAAGGGCGATACCGCTGCCTCCGCCCGCAACGCCGTTGCTTTCAAACGCGAACTGACCGGTGTCATCCCGCACCTGCGCGCCTTTGCGCGTGGTCTGTGCGGCCGTCCCGACCTGGCCGACGACCTGGTGCAGGAAACCCTGCTCAAGGCCTGGGCCGCGCAGGAACGGTTCGAACCCGGCACCTCGATGCGCGCCTGGACCTTTGTGATCCTGCGCAACGCCTATCTCACCGACATGCGCCGCAACCGCTTTCGCGCGGAGTATGACGAGACGGTGGCCGAACGCGTGCTGGTCGCGCCGGCTGGGCAGGAAAGCCCGCTGCACCTCTCAGACATGCACCGCGCACTGCTCACGCTCCCGCCCGAGCGGCGCGAAGCCCTGCTGCTCGTTGGTGCCGGTGGTTTCTCCTACGAAGAAGCCGCGCAGATCTGCCAATGCGCCGTGGGCACGATCAAGAGCCGCGTCGGCCGCGCCCGCGCCGCCCTCGCGCAGATGATCGACACCGGGCAACTGCCGCGTCGCAGCACGGGCGATGCCGTGGCGCACGATGCGATCATGCACGAGCTTGATACCACGGTTCAGTCTGGCCACTGACGGCAACACTGACGGCTCCGGCCCCGGCCCGCGATCGGGCTGGGGCCGCCGCCTCCCTCCTGGCCCCGGCACCGCTGCACCATTCACGCGGCAAAGCGCGGCCGCACACGCGCCAGCCCCTTGATTGCGCCCCGGCGCAAGCCCAAGACGACCACAGGCGAATCACCGTCACATTCAGGCCGTGCCCCCCGTGTCCACCAGCGCTTCCGATCCCCTCCCCGTCGCGCCGCCTGCCGCGCCGCCCGCCGCACCGGATGCCCCGCTGAACGCCGAACCGGGTGTGCAGACGCAGCAGGCGCGCCTGCAATCGGCCATCCTGCTGTTGCTGGGGCTGGGGCTGTTCTTTGGCATGCCGTTCGTGCTGTCGATCGGGTCGGTGGTGTTCCTGCCCCCGGTTACGGCCATCGTGCTGACGATCGTGCTGGCCCCGGCGGCCGATCGGCTGGTGCGGCTGGGCCTACCCAACATGCTCGCCTCGTTCCTCGCCCTGCTGCTGCTGATCGCGGTGGTGGTCGTGGCGCTGTCGTTGATCCTGCAGCCGGCTTACGACATGGTGGACCAAGTGCCGGCCATGGCGCGCCGCGTCTCGCTGCGCTTTGCCGAACTGCGCAGCAACCTGGCGTGGATGAACGATCTCAGCCGCCAGATCGCCCGCCTGACCGGCAGCACCGCCACGCGCGAAGTGGTGGTGGCATCGCCCTCGGTGATCGAGCAGGTAGCCTTTGCCACGCCCAGCGTGCTGATCGAGGTGCTGCTGACCTTCCTGCTCACCTTTTTCATGATCGAATCGCGCATCCGCACCAAGCGGCGCCTGCTGTTCGATCGCCACAGCTTTGGCGCCTCGGTGCGGATCGCGCGGGTGATCCGCGCGGTGCAGGATCGTGTCGCCTCGTACATTCTCACCGTCGCCCAGATCAACCTGGGCGTGGGCGCGATCGTCGCCGGTGGCGCCTGGGCCTTTGGCTTTGCCGCGCCGATCATGTGGGGCGGCCTCGCCTTCGTGCTCAACTTCCTGCCCTATGTCGGGCCCTTGGTGATGACCGCGCTGCTTACTCTGGTCGGCGTCGGCACGGCCAGCACGGTGGCGCTTGGCCTGCTGCCGGGGCTCGCGTTCCTCGGCCTGCACGCGGTGGAGGCAAACTTCGTCACGCCCTCAATCCTTGGCGCGCGGCTCACGCTCAATCCGGTCTCGATCCTGATTTCGATCAGCTATTTCTCGTGGATCTGGGGCACGCTGGGGGCGCTGCTGTCGGTGCCGATCCTGCTGACGCTGACGGCCCTGGTCGATCACCTGGGCCGGCCCAACCTGGTCGGCTTCCTGTTTGGCGAGCCGCTGTTCCAGCCGGGCCTGGTCGCGCAGGATGACCTGCGCCATCCCGAAGACCCCAGCGGGCACGAAGCCGACTTTGCCACCGACGCGAACGGGCACCCGCTGCACCCGCACGCGGCCACCGGCGCCTGAGCAGCCCACCGCGCATGCAAAAAAGGGCAGGCCGCGCGGCCTGCCCTTTTTCGTTGTGCCATCGCGGCGCGATGATCAGGCCGGATAGGCCCAGAGCGAACCGCGGCCGAGGTTTTCGGCGGCAAAGCCCCAGTTCAGGTGCTTTTCGATCACGCCCTTGAGATAGTCTGGGCGCAGGTTTTTGTAATCGACGTAGTAGGCGTGTTCCCATAGGTCGATCACCAGCAGCGGGTTGCCGCCGAGGTCGGAATAGGTGGCAGCATCGTGGGTCTGTTCGACCACCAGCTTGCCATCCTTGGCCACCAGCCACACCCAGCCCGAGGCGAAGTGGGCGGCGCCCTGCGCGGCCAGTTCAGCCTTGAGCGCATCGAGCGAGCCGAACGAGGCTTCGATCGCGGCGGCAAGGTCGCCAGTGGGTTCGCTGGTTTCCGGGGTCAGGCTGTGCCAGTAGAAACCGTGGTTCCAGGTCTGGGCAGAGTTGTTGAACAGGCCCTTGTCACCCTTGGCTTGCGCGGCAGCGACGATGTCTTCCAGGCTCTTGTCGGCCAGATCGGTGCCGTCGATGGCGGCATTGGTCTTGTCGACATAGGCCTTGTGATGCTTGCCGTGGTGGGTCTGCAGGGTCACTGCCGAGATCGTGGGGTCCAGCGCGCTGTCGGCATAGGGCAGCGGGAGAAGGGAAATCGCCATGGTCGCTCCGTTTCGTCAGGGAAAATCGGCAATGCCAAACCAACGCCTCAGGCGGGCATCGGTTGCCATTGCGGCCTATGGCATTTGACAGCGATTTCCAGTGAATTTTTCTGATCGTGCTGCAAGCGCAAACTGATCAATCGTCGTGCGCGGCGACGGCAGCCGTCACTGCCACGTCCATCGTCACATTGCCCAGCGTGCGCATCAGATCGGGCAGCATTTCCACCGCCACCAGCAGCGCGAGCGGCTCTACCGGCACGCCCATGGCCAGCGCAATCGGGCCGATGGAGGTGACGAAGCTGATCGTGCCCGGCAGGCTCACCGCGCCAAAGCTCATCACGCTGGCCACGGCAAAGCCGGCGAGCATGTGCCAGCCATCCACCGGCACGCCAAACCAGTGCGCCACATAGATCGCCACGGCAAAATTCATCGCCGGCCCGGTGCCGCGAAACAGCGCCACGGCCAGCGGCAAGACCAGTTCGCTGGTGGCATCGCGCAGGCCCAAGGTGCGGCAGGCGTTGAGCATGGCCGGCAGCGAGGCGAGCGAGGACTGCGTGGACAGCGCCAGCGCCTGCGCCGGCAGCATCGCGCGGGCAAAGCGGATCAGCGGCAGGCGTCCGCCCAGCACCGCCAGCGGATAGGCCGCCAGGAACACCACCGTCCCGGTCAGTGCCACGATCATCACATAGTGCGCCAGCGCGCCGATCGCGGCAGTGCCGCTCTTGGCCGCCACCACCAGGCTCAAGGCGAAAACGCCCACCGGCCCGCACCACAGCACCCAGCCGATCACCACCAGCATCGCCCCGGCAATGCCTTCGAAAAACACCGTCAGGCTTTGCCTTTGCGCGCTGCGCAGCCGCGTGGCGGCCATGGCGAACACGCCGGTGAACAGGATCACCGGCAGGACCGCATCGGCCGCGGCCGAGGTGAACACGTTGACCGGCACCATCGAGGTGATGAAATCGCCGAACGCGGGCATGGTCGTGGCCGTGCCTGCCGCCGCCGCGCTGACATTGGCGCGCAGCGCCGCGCCTGCGCCTTGTGGGATCGGCACCAGCGCCAGCAGCGTGGGCGTGAACAGCCCGGCCATGGCCGAGCCGCCGACCAGCACGACCATGAACCAGGCCAGCGCGCGCCGCGCCATCGCCCCGGCGCGGGCCGCCGCCACGGTCTGTACTACGCCGGTGAACAGCAGCGCGACCACCAGCGGCATGATCGTGGCCCGCAGCGCGCGCAGCCACAGATCGCCCACCGGCCCGGCCACGGCCAGGATCGGCGGCAGCGCGGCCGGCGCGGCAAAGGCGAGCGCCAGGCCGAGCGCCAGCCCGCCGACCAGCCCCAGGAAAATCCACAGCGCCGGGACATGGGCCATCGGCGGAAGCCCCCCTTCGGGAGCGGATGACGGATCGGTAATCGCTTGGTTCATGCCATGGTGAGAATAATGGTGTAGGAGGCACGTGCAATGGCGCCTTGGTGGCGCCAGGCAAAGGGACAAGAACTTCGCGATGGGCAGAAAATTCTTCGGCACCGATGGCATCCGGGGCCGGACCAATGCCGGGGTGATGACCGCGGCAACAGCCATGAAAGTGGGCCAGGCCGCCGGCACCTATTTCCAGCGGGGCGATCATCGCCACCGCGTAGTGATCGGCAAGGATACCCGCCTGTCGGGCTATATGCTGGAAAACGCGATGACCGCCGGGTTCACCAGCGTGGGCATGGACGTGGTCCTGCTCGGGCCCATGCCCACCCCGGCCGTTGCCATGCTCACGCGCGAAATGCGCGCGGATGTCGGCGTGATGATCTCGGCCAGCCACAACCCGTTCGAAGACAACGGCATCAAGCTGTTCGGCCCCGATGGCTTCAAGCTGTCCGATGAAGACGAACTGGCGATCGAGGCCATGCTCGAGGAAGACCTCGGGCTGGCGCCGGCCAGCGAAGTGGGCCGCGCCCGCCGCATCGAGGATGCGCGCGGCCGCTACATCCACGCGGTCAAGGCCTCGCTGCCCCACAACCTGCGCCTCGATGGGCTGCGCATCGTGGTCGATTGCGCCAATGGTGCGGCCTATACCGTGGCGCCCTCGGCGCTGTGGGAGCTTGGCGCCGAAGTGATCGCCATCGGGGTGGAGCCCAATGGCAAGAACATCAATCTCAATGTCGGGTCCACCCACCTCGACGCGATCAAGGCCAAGGTGCGCGAAGTGCGGGCCGACATCGGCATCGCGCTCGATGGCGATGCCGATCGCCTGATCGTGGTCGATGAAAAGGGCCAGACGGTCGATGGCGACCAGATCATGGCGCTGATCGGCAGCCAGCTGGCCGCACGCGGCGCGCTGACCGGCGGCGGCGTGGTGGCCACGGTCATGTCTAACCTTGGCCTTGAACGCTTCCTGCGCAGCAAGGGGCTGGACCTGGTGCGCACCGCCGTGGGCGATCGCCATGTGCTGGAAAAGATGCGCGAGGGCGGCTTCAACGTGGGCGGCGAGCAATCGGGCCACATGATCCTGACCGATCACGCCACCACGGGCGATGGCACGATCGCGGCGTTGCAGGTGCTGGCCGCGCTGGTTTCCAGCGGCAAGCCGGCCAGCCAGACGCTGCACCTGTTCGATCCCGTGCCGCAACTGCTCAAGAACGTGCGCTTTGCCGGCGGCAAGCCGCTGGAAGCCGAAAGCGTGCAGGACGCGATCGCCCAGGCCGAGGCACGCCTTGCCGGCCGCGGCCGCCTGGTCATCCGCCCCTCGGGCACCGAGCCGGTGATCCGCGTCATGGCCGAGGCCGATGACGCCGAGGAAGTGGCCGAAGTGGTCGATGCCATCTGCAACGCGGTGCGCAAGGCTGCGGCCTGAGCGGAGAACCAGACATGCTTGCCATGCACCCCGATTGCCAGAACTGCGGCACCGAGCTTCCCGCCGAAGCACCCGGCGCTTTCATCTGTTCGATGGAATGCACGTTCTGCGCCGAATGCGCCGAAGACCTCGATGATCGCTGCCCCAATTGCCAGGGCGAACTGATGGACCGGCCGACGCGGGCCAAGGCGCTCCACGCCAAGTACCCGCCGGCGCGCGAACGGCGCTACAAGCCGTAGGCCCCTGACCGCTAGTATACTTGCACGCCCTCTCCCCTGCGCGCATGATCGCGCCAGGGAAGAGGGCAACAGCCATGCACGAACACGAATGGCGTCGGCAGATCGTGAACGAAATGCATCTGCGTCGCTGGCCCGTGCTGCGCGCGCCGATGCAGGTGGTGCAGCAGGTGCGGCTGGTGGACGATGCCGCGCGCGATGCCGAATGGGCAGCCTGGGCGGCCATGCCCGAAGGCGGCGAGGTGCGCCGCGCCGATCGCCGCCACGTTTCGGGCACGCTGGCCGGTGGCGTGTCGTTTACCTGGGAGCGGCATAGCGAGGCCAGCACGCACACGCTGTTTGCCCCGCGCGATGTCGATCTTGCCGCGGCGACCGCCTGGATGGAAAGCCTGCCCGGCGCCACCGTGCGCGCCACGCGGCTGGTGATCGTGGGAGACGAGACCGATGCCGCCCAGATCATGCCGGCCATGGGCCTGGTGCATGATGACCTGGTCTCGTGCCACGTGGCCGGGCCGATGCGCATCTGGTCAGACTTTCGCATCGGCGAGGATGGCTATGGCCGCATGCTGGTGGCCGCTTGCGGGTTGGAAGGGGGCGACCTGACCCGCGCGGTGCAGCGGTTGCAGGAATTGAGCAGCTATCGCAACCTGGCATTGCTCGGCCTGCCGGTGGCGCGTGCCGCCTGGCCCCGGCTCGACCAGGCCGAGGCAGACCTGCGCCGCCTGGGTGAAGCGCTGACCCGCGACGATGTGCGCGACGATGACCTGATGGACCAGCTTTCCGGCCTGTCGCTGGCGATTGCCGCCGTGGCCAGTGCCACCGACTATCGCATGAGCGCCACCGCCGCCTATGCCTTGCTGGTGGAAGAGCGGCTGGCCGACCTGGCGCCGCGCCCGATTCCCGGCTTTCTCTCGCTGGGCGAATTTACCCAGCGCCGCTTCCTGCCGGCGGTGCGCACCTGCGCCGCGTTTTCCCGGCGCGAACGCCAGGTGGCGGCGCGCGCCGGGCAGTTCACCGCCCTGCTGCGCGCCCGCATCGAAACCCGCATCGAAAACCAGAACGGCGCCCTGCTCGCCTCGCTCGAACGCAGCGCGGTACGCCAGCTGCGCCTGCAGCACCTGGTCGAAGGGCTGTCGGTGGTGGGGATCAGCTATTACGCCACGGCGCTGATCGGCCATGTGCTGGAAGGCGGGGAAAGCCTGGTGCACTTCGATGCGCGCCTGGCTGTGGGCATCATGACGCCACTGGTGGTGCTCGCTACCTGGCTGGGGCTGCGCCGTGCGCGCCGGCAGGTGCTGGATACGCCAAACGGGTAATAACGATGCTATGGTTGATAGCATCGTTATTACACAGCTAGCTCAAACCGCGGCTTCGGCCATCCGCGCAGCAAACCAGGGCTTCATCCGCGCCAGCGCGTCTTCCACTTCGGCAGTGGAAACGGCAAAGCTGATGCGGAAGAAGCGGCGCCCCTCGACCGGATCGAAATCGATGCCCGGTGCCGTGGCGACGCCGGTGTCTTCCAGCAGCTTGAGGCAGAACGCCATCGAATCGTCGGTCAGGTGGCCGATATCAGCCCAGACATAGAACGCGCCATCGGGCGGGGCGATGCGTGCCAGGCCCAGCGCCGGCAGGGCATCGAGCACGAGTTGGCGGTTGCGGGCATAGGCGGCGACATGGCCCTGCAGCTCGTCCTGGCATTCGAACGCCACCAGCCCGGCATTCTGGCTGAGCACCGGCGGGGTAAGGAACAGGTTGCCCATCCGCGCCCGCGCCTGGTCGACCAGCGCGGGCGGCACCACCAGCCAGCCCAGGCGCCAACCCGGCATCGAGAAGTACTTGGAAAAGCTGTTGATGATCACCGCCTCGGGATCGACGGCCAGCAGGGTCTGCGCCTGCGCACCGTCATAGGTGAGGCCGTGGTAGATCTCGTCGCTGATCACTGCGATGCCGCGTTCGCGGCAAACCTCGACGATGGCCGCCAGTTCATCGGGCGCGATCACCGTGCCGGTGGGATTGGCCGGGCTGGCCAGGATCAACCCGTCGGGGGCCGGCTCCATCGCCGCCAGGGTGGCGGCCGTGACGTTGAAGCGTTCCTGCGGGCCGCACACCAGCTCGACCGGCTCCATGTGCAGCGCGCGCAAGGTGTTGCGATAGGCGACATAGCCGGGCCGGGCGATCGCCACCCGCGCCCCGGGGGCAAAGCGCAGCGTCAGCGCCATGACCAGGGCCGGCGAGGCACCACAGGTCAGCACGACTTGTGACGGATCGAGCGTGACGCCGGCAGTTTCCTGGTAATGCCGGGCAATGCGCTCTTTCAGCGCCTGACTTTCCCAATAGCCCTGCGCCTGGGTGTCGAGCACGTGGTGGGCACGGGCGATCGCGGCCGCGGGCGCGCTGGTGGAGGGCTGGCCGAATTCCATGTGGATCACCGGGCGGCCGGCCGCCGCCGCATCGGCGGCGATGCGGTGCGCCAGGGTGGAAACGGCAATGGCGTGAAAGGGTTCGATCTGTGCAGTCATGGAGGGGGAGCGCGTAACACGATTTGGCTGGCGGGTATATCCACCCTTGGGCACGGCGGCGCCAGCCGGCCTGGCGGGCGGATGAACCAGCCGTAATCTGCCCGCCATCGGCGGGTTGGCGGGCATCAGGCACCTGCCTTCTCGTAACACCACGCAACAGGCGATGATCGATGGCACACCCCGGGCAATACCGAGACGCTGCCATGGCGGGGCAGAGCCAAGACAGCGGCATTCCTGCCGGGCCAGCCGCGCCGGTCAACACCGCGCAGACCACCGATCTTGCCGGAAACCCACTGGACACGGCCAATGCCAGCGGCCCTTGCGCCACGGCCCAGGCCCGCGCCAGCCTGGCGCAATGCCGAACCGCCACCGGCGCCGGCCTTCCTGCCGCGCCGCTCGCGCTGGTGGGGCTGGCCTGCGCGCTGCTGGCGGCAGGCGTGTGGACCTTGGCCGGGCAGGAAATCCGCAAGTGGATCGATGGCCAGGGATGGGATTGGCAGGCCGCCGCGCGTGCGGCGGGCAGCCATGGCCGTGCCGCCCGCGCCCTGCGGCGGCGCCGCCGCCTGGCGCTTGCCATGATCGTGGTGGCGCTGGCGCTTGGCCTCATCGGCCTGGTCGCCGCACCGCAGGGCTGACCCCTCGCCGGCACGGGCCTTGTGGGCAGCAAGGTGCCCTTTGCCTTGGCCGCGGGCATGAGATACAGCAACATCCTGACATAGCCCGGACCAGGCTGCCCATGATGCATTCGGACTCTTCCCTGCTGCTCGACCTCTACGGCTCGGTAGAGCATGAGGCGCGTTGGCAGGTCGTGCTCGATACCCTGCGCGATCGCATGGGCGTGGAAAGCGTGGTGGCGCAGGTGCTGTCTTCAGCCCGCTCCTGCCTGCAACAGGTGTGGACGGCGCGGGATTCGGTATCGTTGCGCCATGCCGCCATTCACGATTCCTGGGCCAATTCCGGCGCCAATCCGCGCTTTCATCGCCAACGCGCGCTGCGCCATCCCGATAACGGGATCGGCAGCGATTTCCAAAGCCTGGGTCACTCCGAAAACGAACACCGCGCGATGCGCGAAGGGCTGGCGCGCTGCGGCTTGGGGCCCGCGTTCTGGGTCGATTTCGGCCTCGGCCCCAACAGCCATTTCTCGCTGGTGTTCCATCGCAAGCCTGGCGACGACCGCGACGTCAACACCGGCGAGGTCGAATTCCTGCGGCAGTTGCAGCCGCACCTCAGCCAGGCGGTCAGGCTGTGGCTCAAAACCTCGGAAAACGCGGCGCGGGTGCGCACGCTGGAACAGGCGATCAGCGCCACCGACCTGGCCATGGCCAGCTGCGATCGCACATTGCGCATGGCGTGGCGCAATCCGGCGGCCGAAGCGCTCCTCGCCTACAACCGCCACCTGGGCGTGCGCAACGGCATGCTGACGGCACATAACGCGCAAGCCAATGCCGCGCTCAAGGCGCTGGTTGCCGATGCCGCCGCCGGCCACGCCGATGTCTTGGCACTGGGCAGCCCGGGAGACGATCCGCTGCACGTGCGGGCGGTATCAGGCGCCAACCAGGCCGGCATCGGCGCCGCCGCGCGCGATGAAGTGCTGCTGCTCATCGCCGCGCCGGAACGCCGCGCCCAGATCGTGCCGTCCGCCCTGGCGCGCCTGTTCCGCCTGACCGGTGCGGAAGCGCAACTCGCCGCCGCGCTCGCGGCGGGCGAGACGGTCAGCGAATATGCCGCCCGCCGCGGCATCACTACCGGCACGGCGCGCATCCAGCTCAAACAACTGTTCGGCAAGACCGGCACCGGGCGCCAGGCCGATCTCGTCCGCCTGGTGCTGCATTCGCTCTCGGCCCAGGGCAATGGCACCCCGACCCCGACGCGGGTTTCACCCCATCCGAACTGAGATCGCAGCCTGTATCCCAAATGGGAGGTGCAGCGCCGCTGCATCCGGCCTCATCATCCCTCGCGACAAGGCGGAACGGACGCGTTCCAAACCGCCGCAGCATGAGGGATAGACGATGCAGCCCAGACATTTCCATTCGTTCGCAGGCGCCCCCGTGGCCCTGGCCATGGCCCTGGCCTGGAGCAGCGGACCGGCACTGGCCCAGGATGGCAGCGGCGCAACCGCCACGACCGGCGCCGATGCCGCCCCCGGCGAAATCGTGGTCACCGCCACCCGCCGCGCCGAATCGCTGAGCAAGGTGCCGCAATCGGTCACGGCGCTTAGCCAGGCCTCGCTCGATGCGCGCGGCATCAAGGACATTTCGGGCGTCGTGCGGCAGACGCCGGGCATCCAGTTCGATCCCAACGGCTTTGGCAACCAGACCAACATCGCCATTCGCGGCATCAGTTCCACCGTGGGTGCCGCCACCACCGGCGTCTATATCGACGATACCCCGATCCAGAGCCGCGTCGTGGGCTATTCCACCACCAACGCCTTTCCCGCGGTGTTCGACCTGGCGCGCGTGGAAGTGCTGCGCGGGCCACAGGGCACGCTGTTCGGCGCCGGTTCGGAAGGCGGCACGGTGCGCTTCATCACCACCCAGCCCAGCCTTACCGACACCCATATCTATGGCCGCGCCGAAGCCTCGGCCACGCAGGGCGGCGCCGCTTCGGGCGAGCTTGGCGTATCGATCACCGCGCCGCTGGTGCGCGACAAGCTCGGCCTGGCGGCCAGCGTGTGGTATCGCCGCGATGGCGGGTGGATCGATCGGCAGGATGCCAATCCCATCCTCACCAACGCGCCCTATCTCAAGAACGTCAATTCCAGCTGGACGCAAGTGGCGCGCTTCGCGCTGAAATGGGCGCCGGTCGAGGGCGTGGAAATCACCCCGTCGCTCTATTACCAAAAGCGCGTCAACAACGACACCAGCCCGTGGTGGGAAAACAACGGCCTTTCCCCCAGCGATCCCCGGTACAAGGCGCTGTCCAACCCCAGCAAGGGACAGTACGTCAGCGGGGCGCCCAATGGCTCGCCCGATCGCGATCGCTTCTATCTGCCCGCGCTCAACATCAGCGCCGATCTTGGCGGTGCGCAGCTGATCAGCAACACCTCTTACTATGTGCGCGATCAAAGCGGCGAAATCGACTATTCCACGATCTGGCCGGCGGTCTTTGCCGGCACGCCGTGGGTTGGCACCGATCACAAGGCGCTGGCCTATATGCGCAACGACCAGCGCACGTTCACCCAGGAAGTGCGCCTGCAATCCACCAACGCCAACGCGCGCTTCACCTGGGTGATCGGCGGCTTCTACGCCAAGTCGGTCCAGCATTTCGGCGAACAGGTCTATGACCCCAACTTTGCCGACATCTTTGGCGGCGTTCCGCCCGAAGTGGTGCTTGGCGTGCCGCTGGTCGACGGGCTCTATTCGCTGGCCGGCAGCGGGCGCGGCGCCGACGAACAGCTGGCTGGCTTTGCCGAAGGGTCGGTCAAGCTGACCGACACGCTCAAGGTCACTGCCGGGGTGCGCGTGGCGCACACCAAGTTCGAAGGCAATTCGCTGTTCCAGGGGCCGGTCTCGGGCTATCAGCTGCAGGACCAGCAGTCGGTCAGCGAAAACCCGGTCACGCCCAAGTTTGCGCTCAACTGGCAAGCGACGCCAACCACGCTGGTCTATGCCACGGCGGCCAAGGGCTATCGCATCGGGGGCACCAATGCGCCGGTGCCGCTCAGCCAGTGCGGGACCGACCTTGCCAACTATGGCTTTGCCAATGTGCCCAGCACCTACAAGTCAGACAGCCTGTGGAGCTATGAGGCCGGCGCCAAGACCCGCGTGGGCGGGGTGAGCCTGGCGGCCAGCGCCTATCACGTGGATTGGAGCAACATTCAGCAGAATGTCTATCTCCAGCATTGCGGCGCGCAGTTCACCGCCAACCTGGGCAAGGCGCGCAGCCAGGGCTTTGACATCCAGGCCACCGCCCGGATCAGCCCGGCCTTCACGCTGGATGGAACACTGGCCTATACCGATGCGCACCTGACCCAGAATGTCAGCGGCCAGCCCAATCCCCAGGCCGGCCAGCTGATCGCCGCGGTGGGCGATCACCTGGAAACCCATCCGTGGACGGCCACGATCGGCGCCAACTATGAAGCGCCGGTCGGCAGCGCCACGGTCTATCTGCGCGCCGATTATTCCTACAAGAGCAAGGCCAGGATGTCGGCCGTCACCGACAGCAGCACCGGCAGCTATGATCCCGGCGCCTATGCCCTGCCCCAGGTACACTATGCCAGCCTGCGCGCCGGGCTGCGCAAGGGCGCCTATGATCTCTCGCTGTTTGTCGACAACCTGACCAACGAAACCACGATCCTGTCCCGCTCGATCGAGGTGACCGGCGTCGGCACCTATCGCAACCTGTCACAGCGGCCGCGCACATTCGGCCTTACGCTGCTGATGCGCCAGTAATGCCGGGTGCCCCGCGATGGGGCACCCCCTGCACTGGGCCGGAAGCACCCTGATGCTTCCGGCCGCTTTTCCCCGTGTTCCTTCCCTGTTGCAAAGGCTGCTTCCCCATGGTTTTCCCCCGCAAGAAGGCCGCGCTCGCACTGGCCAGCGCCACCCTCGCCCTGGCCCAGGCATTCGCCGCGCCCGCCCAGGCGCAAACCGCGCCGCCCCATGTCCTGCCCAATGGCCAGGTGCCGCCCAACCTGGCCGCCGCGCGCACCCACATGCTCGAAGCGCCGGAAAACATGCTGACCTTCCATACCATGGATCAGCTGTTCCAGACCCGCCCGGTGCCGCGTTCCGGCCCGATCAGCGCGCTGCCCCGCGTGGACCAGGCCCTGCCCGATGCCGTGCTGGGCACCACGAAAATGACCGAGGACCAGTGGGAAGACCGCACGTTCACCAATGCCCTGCTGGTGATGCGCGACGGCAAGATCGTGCACGAAAGCTATCGCAACAACACCGATGCCGGCACGCACTACATCTCGTTCTCGATGGCCAAGTCGATCACCTCGATCATGGTCGGCATCGCGGTCAACCAGGGCTTCATCAAGTCGATCGACCAGCCCGCCACCGACTATGTCCCCGAACTCAAGGGTTCGGGCTATGACGGGGTGACGATCCGCCAGCTGCTGCAGATGCGCTCGGGCGTCGATTACGAGGAACGCTATGACTTTGGCGCGACGCCCAGCGTGGCCGCCAAGATCTTCCTCAACGCCATCGTCGCCAATACCGAACGCTTTGCCGATACCGCGCCGCGCCTGGGCCGCAAATGGAAGCCGGGCAGCCACTTCAACTATTCCACGCTCGATACCAGCGTACTGGGCTGGATTCTCGAGCGCGCGACCAAGCAGCCGCTGGCCACCTACATGACCAACACGCTGTGGCAGCCGATGGGCATGGAATCCTATGGCTTCTGGCTGGCCGATGGCGCACCGGGCGTGGGCCGCGAATTGAACGGCATGGGCTATAACGCCACGCTGCGCGATTTTGCCCGCCTGGGCCAGATGATGCTGGACGAAGGCAAGTTCAACGGCCGCCAGATCCTGCCGGCCGACTGGGTGCGCCAGGCGACCGCGATGGTGCCCAATGCAGATCCCGGCACGCCGCCCCCGCCGGCCAGCGTGACCGATCCCTTCGCCCGCTCCGGCTATGGCTTCCAGTGGTGGAAGCTCGACGATACCGGCGCCTATACCGCGCTCGGCCTCCAGGGGCAGTTCATCTATGTCCACCCCGCCACGCGCACGGTGATCGTCAAGCTCAGCTTCTTCCCGCCCGATGGCTCGGACCTGGGCAATCGCGCGCTGGAAGAGACGCTGGCCTATTTCAAGACGCTGGTGAACTGGTCAGCCACCGCGCCCAAGCCGTAAGGCCAAGCGCCAGAAGGATCATGCGTGGGGAAACGTGATCTCCACCATGATCCCTTCGGGCGAAAAGCGCCGCACGATGCGCCCGTCGAGCTGGCGTTCGGAACTGCGGATCAGCGCCGAGCCAAAGCCTTCGCGCGCGGGCACGCCGTCTTCGGGCAGCACCAGCGGCGCGGCGGCGCGTTCCTGCCACACCAGGCGCACGGTCTTGTCTGCCGCATGGTGTTCCCAGCGCACCTCGAGCAGGCCGCCCGGCGCCGACCAGGCGCCATACTTGACGGCATTGGTCACCAACTCGTGCAGCACCAGCCCCAGCGGCACGGCATGGCGGCCCGATACCACCAGCGTCCCGCCCGAAAGGTTGCAGCGTTCGCTGTCAGAGCGGTAGGGCGCGATCGCCTTGGTCACCAGATCGGCCAGGTCCACCTCGCCCTCGCCATCGTGGCGCCCCTGCGTCACATCGTGCGCGGTGACCAGGGCATGGATGCGCTTGGCGATGCGGTCCACCGCTGGCGCTGCGGCAGTATCGCCCCGGGCCGACATCTTCACGATCGCCAGGATCACCGCGAACAGGTTCTTGACGCGGTGGTTGAGTTCGCGCGCCAGCAGGTCGGCGCGGTCGCGCGCCTCGGCAATCAGCGCGGCATTGGCAGCGGCGGCCTGCGCCTGCGCCGTGCGGATCACCTGCCACAGCCCCAGGATCAGGGCGATGGTGATGATCACCGCCAACAGCCCCAGCGAGGGCATCACCCGCGCTTCGGCCATGGCGGCGCTGTCGCTTGCCGCATCGAGCCGCGCGCGCTCGGTGCGTTCCAGCCGGCCCACCGCCTGGCGCAAGGCCTCCATTGCCAGCTGCCCTTCGTCAGACAGCGTGCGCACCCGCGCCTCGACCAGCTCGCCCCGCCGCACCAGCTCCACCGTGCCGGCCATCTCGGCCCACTTGGCATCGCCCAGGCGCTCGATCTCATCCACCAGGGCGGCCTGCTGCGGATCGATGCCCTGGCCCAGGCGCCGGCGCAGCGCGCGGATTTCCCCCTCGTAGGCGGCATGGCCCTGCTCGTAGGGCACCAGATATCGGCGGTCATAGGTGATGTAATAGCCGCGCTGCCCGGTCTCGCCGTTGAGCGTGGCCGCCACGATGCCATCCAGCGCAGCCAGCACGGCGCTGGTGCGCGCCGCCTGTTCGCGCTGCACGCGCTCGGCATCGACCGTGGTGAAGATCAGGGCAAAGGTACCCAGCAGCGCCAGGGCCAGCACGGCAAACAGCGCCAGTGTGAGCCAGGCCGGCTTGCGGCGCCATATGCGGTCCCAGCTTTGGGCCTGCCCGGTTTCGTCGGCAACCATGCCCCTGCCCTAGAACCTTGCGGGAATTTCGCCAATGGCATTTTCAACGTGCGCTTGCGCCCGCGTGGTACAAGTCCTGCTCGGCAAATGCTTGACGGATGGCGCGCCCTCGCTTATCGGCCCACCCCTGATTTCGGCTTGGCGTCGGTTGCGGCGCCGTGCCTGTTACACCGATTCGCCAGACAAGAAGAAGAGCTGAACCATGAAGCGCACTTTCCAGCCCAGCAACCTCGTGCGTGCCCGCCGCCACGGCTTCCGCGCCCGCATGGCCACCGTCGGTGGTCGCAAGGTGCTGCGCGCTCGTCGCGCCCGCGGCCGCAAGAACCTCTCGGCCTGATCGCGCGCCCTTCGGGCACCATGTCGGTTGAGACCGGGGCCGATCCGGCCCGCTCTCCTCGGCGCAGTGCCCGCTTGGCGACGATAGCCCGGCGTGCGGATTTTCTCGCCGCCAATCGCGGAATCCGGGTCGCAAGGCCCGGATTCGTGCTTTTGGTGAACCCCTTGTCGCGCGCCGATGGCTCGCTGCGATTCGGGGTGACCGTCACCAAGAAGATCGGCAACGCCGTGGCGCGCAACCGCATGAAGCGGCGCTTTCGCGCGCTGCTGCGCGAACTGCTGCCTGCCCATGGCATTGCCGGGGCCGATCACGTGCTGATCGGCCGCGAAAACGGGGTGGAGCGCGATTTTGCCCTGCTGCGCAGCGAACTGGGCCAGGCCCTGTCGCGCGCTGCTGCTGGCAAGGGCGATCCGCCCCGAAAGCCGGGCGGCAAATCGGGCGGAAAGCCCGGCACCCGGCGCGGGCCACCGCGCGAACCCAAGCCCGCCTACGGCCGCTGAGCCCCGATGAAGCGCCTGCTCATCCTCATCGCCCGGGGCTGGCAGCTTGGCCCCTCCCGCGTCCTGCCGCCCTCGTGCCGCTTTGCCCCCTCGTGCTCGCAATACGCGATCGAGGCGTGGACCAAGCACGGTGCGATTAAGGGTAGCTGGCTTGCCGCCTTGCGGCTATTGCGCTGCCATCCCTGGGGTGGCTGTGGGTACGATCCCGTCCCCTGACCCCCCCTTCCCAAACAGCTTGATTCAACGAACGCGAGGCACAGTGGAGAAACAGCGCAACCTGATCCTGGCGGTGGTCCTGATGGGCCTGCTGCTGATCGGCTGGGATTACGGCATCGCCTATTTCTATCCGCAGCCCAAGGGCAAGCCGGCCGCCATGGCGAGCCAGGCCCCCGTGGCCGCGCCCGCCAGCAGCGGCCCGCCGGCCAAGCCCACCCGCGAAGGCGGCCTGCAGGCCCCGGCCGACGTGGCGCTGGAGCAGAAGGACCTGGCCCAGGAACTGAACGCGGGCAACCGCGTGCCGATCGATGCGCCGGGCCTCAAGGGCTCGATCAACCTGGTTGGCGGCGTGGTCGATGACCTGACGCTGGTGCGCCATCGCGAAACGATCGACAAGAACAGCCCGCCGGTGCGCCTGTTCTCGCCCGCCGGCACCCCGGCACAGCACTTTGCCCAGATCGGCTGGCTGGGCCAGAACGGCGTGGCCGCCCCCAACGGGCAGACCGTGTTCACCGCGCAGGGCACCAGGCTGACGCCGGCGACTCCGGTGACGCTGACCTGGCGCAACCCCACCGGGCAGACCTTCAGCCTGCGCTACGCGATCGACCAGAACTACATGCTGACCGTGACGCAGAGCGTGAGCAACGCCGCGCCCACGGCCGCCTCGATCGCGCCGTTTGCCCGCATCAACCGCACCGACAAGACGATGAGCCAGGATACCTGGCAGGTCCATTCCGGCCCGATCGGCGCGTTCGATGGCTCGGTCAATTTCTCCAACAACTATACCGATGTCACCAAGGCCGGCTCGATCGCGCCGGCTGGCGCTGCCAACTGGATCGGCTTTACCGACATCTACTGGCTGTCGGCGCTGATCCCGGCCGATGGCGCGGCCAAGCCCACCGCCGATTTCCGCGCGCTGGGCAACAACCTGTTCGCCGCCGACCTGATCTGGCCGGCCGCCAGCGTGGCCCCCGGCCAGACGCAGAGCCAGACCCTGCGCCTGTTTGCCGGCGCCAAGGAAAACAACGTCCTGGAAGCCTATGAAAACCAGGGCGTGACGCACCTGTCGCTGTCGATCGACTGGGGCTGGTTCCGCTGGTTCGAAAAGCCGATCTTCTGGCTGCTCGATTCGCTGTTCCATGCGGTGAAGAACTTCGGCGTCGCGATCATCCTGCTCACCCTTTTGGTGCGCGGCATGATGTTCCCGGTGGCGCAGCGCCAGTTCGCCTCGATGGCAGCGATGCGCGCGCTCCAGCCCAAGATGAAGGCGATCCAGGAACGCTACAAGGACGACAAGGCCCAGGCCCAGCAGGAAATCATGAAGCTCTACAAGGAAGAGCGCGTGAACCCGCTGGCCGGCTGCCTGCCGATCTTCCTGCAGATCCCAGTGTTCTTCGCGCTCTACAAGGTGCTGGTGCTGACCATCGAAATGCGCCACCAGCCCTTCGTGCTGTGGATCAAGGACCTGTCCGCGCCCGATCCGCTGCACGTGCTCAACCTGTTCGGCCTGCTGCCGTTCACCCCGCCGGCCTATCTCGGCATCGGCGTGCTGGCGATCATCCTGGGCGTGACGATGTGGGCGCAGTTCAAGCTGCAGCCGGCCGCGATGGACCCCGCGCAGCAGCAGATCATGGGCCTGATGCCGTGGATGATGATGTTCGTCATGGCGCCGTTTGCCTCGGGCCTGCTGCTCTACTGGATCACCTCCAACCTGCTCACCATCGGCCAGCAGCGCTATCTCTATAGCCGCCATCCGCAGCTCAAGGCGCAGGCGGCCAAGGACCAGCAGAACCTGGATCGCGCCGCCGCGCGCGATGCCACGATCACCGCAAAGCCGAAGAAGAAATGAGCGTTACCGGCCCCGACGAGGAAGGCTTGCGCCTGATGGCTTTGGAAGAGCGCGCCCGCGCGCTCTTCTCCGGCCGCGTGGAATTCCTCAAGTCCGCCCCGGAACTCAAGTTCCTGCCCGAGCCGGACTTTCCCGAGATCGCGTTTTGCGGCCGCTCCAACGTGGGCAAGTCCTCGCTGCTCAACGCGCTGACCGGGCGCAAGTCTTTGGCGCGCACCTCGGTCACGCCGGGGCGCACGCAAGAGCTGAACTATTTCGAGGTGGGCACTCCCACTCTGTTCCGCTTGGTCGACATGCCCGGCTATGGCTTTGCCAAGGCACCACCCAAGGTGGTGGAGCAATGGCGCCGCCTGGTGCGCGACTATCTGCGCGGGCGCGTGGTGCTCAAGCGCACGCTGCTGCTGGTGGACAGCCGCCACGGCATCAAGACCGTCGATGCTGAAATGATGCAGATGCTGGACGAGGCCGCCGTGGGCTATCGCGTGGTCCTGACCAAGGCCGACAAGATCAAGGCGAGCGAACTGGCCGAGGTCGTCGCCCAGACCCAGGCCACCGCGCGCAAGCACATCGCCGCCCACCCCGAGGTCAGCGTGACCTCGTCGGAAAAGGGCCTGGGCATCGCCGCCCTGCGTGGCGCCGTGCTGGACGACGCGGCGGTCTGACACCCCTCCACCTGGCGCAGCCGCCCTTCGACAAGCTCAGGGCGAACGGAAATCTGTCCTTCGCCGGTATCCCCGTTCGGGCTGAGCTTGTCGAAGCCCCTGGCGGCCGCGCACTGCCAACAAGCCCACACCCTCGACAGCCTGCCCCCCAGGCTTTAGGCGGAAAGGCCCCGCCCCACGCGAAAGGCCCCGCATGAAGCTGGTCATCGGCAACAAGAACTATTCCAGCTGGTCGTTGCGCGGCTGGCTGGCTGCCAAGCAATCGGGCCTGGCTTTCGAGGAAATCACCGTTCCGCTCTATGGCGACGATTGGGACGAGGCCAAGCGCCGCGATGCCAATCTGGCACCGTCATCGGGCAAGGTGCCGATCCTGTGGGATGGCGATGCCGTAGTGTGGGACAGCCTGGCGATCATCGATTATCTGGCCGACAAGGTGGGGCGCGATCGCTTCTGGCCTAAGGACGATGCCGCCCGCGCGATGGCGCGATCGATGGTTGCGGAAATGCATTCGGGCTATTTCGCGCTGCGCGGCCACATGCCGATGAACATCCGCCGCCGCCAGGCCCAGCCCGAAGTGCGCGATGACGTGCGCGCCGATATCGTGCGCATCCTGCAGCTGTGGGCCGAAGCGCGCGCCCGCTTTGGCCAGGGCGGCCCGTTCCTGTTCGGCACGTTCAGCGCGGCCGACATCATCTATGCCCCGGTGGTCTCGCGCTTTGTCACCTATGGTGTGGGCGTGCCCGGCTTTGCCGTCGCCTATATGCAGGCGCTGTGGGAGCATCCGTGGATGCAGGCGTGGATCGAGGCGGCCGAGGACGAAGAATGGACCATCGAACAGTTCGAGGAAGCCAGCCACACATGACCGCCGATCCCGTTGTCCTGACCGAACGCCTGATCGACTGCCCCAGCGTGACACCGGCCACCGGCAGCGTGTTCGACGTGCTGCAAGCCATGGTGGTGCCGCTAGGCTTTGCCGTGCACCGCTTTGTCGAGGGTGAAGCGCCCGATGGGCCGGTGGAAAACCTCTTCGCCATTCGCCAAGGCCCGGTCGGCAGCCGCCATTTCGCCTTTGCCGGCCATCTCGACGTGGTACCCCCGGGGCAGGGCTGGAGCAGCGCGCCGTTCACGGCCGAGCGGCGCGGCGAACTGCTCTATGGCCGTGGCGCGGTGGACATGAAGGGCGCGATCGCCGCGTTCGCCGCGGCACTGGCCGACATCCCGCAAGAGGCCGGCACGATCAGCCTGGTGATCACCGGCGACGAGGAAGGCCCGGCCCGCTATGGCACCGCGGCGCTGATCGAGCGCATGCGCGCCCTGGTCGATGGCGCGGGAATCACCCTGCCCGATCTGTGCCTCGTGGGAGAGCCCACCTCGGTCAACCGCCTGGGTGACATGATGAAGATCGGACGGCGCGGTTCGGTCAACATCTGGCTGACCGTCGATGGCGCGCAGGGCCATGTCGCCTATCCGCACCTGGCGGACAATCCCATTCCCCGGCTGATTGCCCTGCTGGGCGAACTCGATGGCCTGGTGCTGGATGAAGGCAGCGACTGGTTCCAGCCATCCAACCTGGAAATCACCGATATCGAGGTGGGCAACCCGGCAACCAACGTCATCCCTGCCCAGGCACGGGCGCGGCTGTCGATCCGTTTCAACGATCTGCACACCGGCCAGGCGCTGGTCGATCGCGTCAGCGCCATCGCCATGCGACACGGCGGCACGGCGCGGGCGGTGATTTCGGGCGAAAGCTTCATCACCCTGCCCGGCGATTTTTCCAACCTGATCGCCCAGGCGGTGGAGACCGAAACCGGCGTTGCGCCAGAGCTTTCGACCACGGGCGGCACGTCGGATGCGCGCTTCCTGCGCGCGCTGTGTCCAGTGGTGGAATTCGGCTTGTGCAATGCAACGATGCACAAGAAGGACGAGGCCGTGGCGATGGAAGACCTGCGCGTTCTGGCGCGGATCTATCGCCGCATTGCCCTGGCGGCGCTGCAGCAGCCATCAGCCTGAATCGCAGGCGGCACGTTTCCGACAGGCTCAGCCGAACGGAACCGGGATTGTCCCGATGGTTCCGTTCGGCTTGAGCGTGTCACAGGGCGCAGTCAGTGCGCCCGGCCAGCCTTATTCGGCGCCGCGCGGGGTATCGTCGTCGATGCCCGCTTCGCCCAGGCCGCCTTCCTCGTCGTCGTCACTGCGCTCGCCGCGGTAGGCGCCCATGTCGATCCGGCCCGAAGACACCATCTGCTTCATGTGATCGACCAGATCGGGGGTGGAGCCCGGTTCGTCACCATCGCCCGGCACGCGTTCGCTGTCTTCGGCGGCGCCCAGCACGGCGGTTGCGCGGCCCAGCGCCTCGTCGGCCAGGGTCTGGGCCTGGGCGGAGGAATCGTCCTGTTCCTGGTTGTGCGCCTCGGGGGCGAGATCGGGGATTGCCTTGCTCATGCGCGTCACTCCTTTGCCGGAACTACGCGCCGCGCGGCGGGCCGTTCCCCCGCGCTATCGCGTGGGGACGGGCGCCTCGCCGCTGTAGTCATAGAACCCGCGCCCGGTCTTGCGGCCGTGCCAGCCCGCCTCGACATATTTCACCAGAAGCGGCGCTGGGCGATACTTGCTGTCGCCCGTGCTGGAATGCAGCACGCGGATGATTTCCACGCAGGTGTCCAGCCCGATGAAATCGGCCAGTTCCAGCGGCCCCATCGGATGGTTGAGGCCAAGGCGGCAGGCCTTGTCGATATCGACGATGCTGGCGGTGCCGCTGCCCAGCACGAAGGCCGCTTCGTTGAGCATCGGCATCAGCACGCGGTTGACGATGAAGCCGGCCTCATCCTGCGAGAGCACCAGCTCCTTGTTGAGCCGCCCCACCAGCGCACGCATCGCATCGAGCGTGGCGGCCGAGGTCGCCAGGCCCGGGATCACCTCGACCAGGTTCATCACCGGCACGGGGTTGAAGAAATGCAGCCCGATGAAGCGGGCCGGATCGGGCGAGGCGGCGGCCATGCGCGTGATCGGGATGGAACTGGTGTTGCTGGCAAGGATCGCATGCGGCGCCAGCACGGCGCCGGCCGCGGCGAAGATCTTCTGCTTGATGTCTTCCCGCTCGGTCGCGGCTTCGACGATCAGGTCGGCTGCGGCCATCGGCGCATAGTCCGCCACCGGGGTGATGCGCGCCACGATCGCATCGGCGTCGGCAGCGGCGATCTTGTCCTTGGCGACCAGGCGGGCGAGCGCCTTGGCGATCTTGTCACGGCCTTGTTCAGCGGCGGCCAGGTTCACATCGGCCAGCAGCACGGCCAGCCCGGCCTGGGCCATGACCTGCGCGATGCCTGCGCCCATCTGCCCGGCCCCGATCACGGCAACGGTCTGCATGCCCACTATCCTTCCACACGGTTGATCAGCGGCTGGCGCCCGGCACCCACAAGGGATCGCGCCCGGCATTGAGCGCGCGGGCCAGCACGAACAGATAATCCGACAGCCGATTGAGATAGGCAAGCGCCGCCGGGTTGACTGGCTCTTGCGCGGCGAGCGCCACGGCGGCGCGTTCGGCACGGCGGGTGATGGCGCGGGCCAGGTGCACGCGTGCGGCGGCCTCGCTGCCGCCGGGCAGGATGAAGCTGGTCAGCGGCGGCAGCGCGGCGTTGCGCGCGTCGATCATCGCCTCCAGCCAGGCAACCTGCCCCGGCACCACGCGCAGCGTCATCTCGCCAGAGGCAAAATCGCTGCCGGGCGTGGCCAGGTCGGCGCCCAGGTCGAACAGGTCGTTCTGGATGCGCGTGAGTTCGGCGCCCGCGTCGGGCGGCACAACCAGCGCCGCCAGGCCCAGCGCGCTGTTGGCCTCGTCCACCTCGCCGATCGCGGCCATGCGCGGCTCGTGCTTGGCGCGGCGCGAACCATCGACCAGCCCGGTCGTGCCATCGTCACCCGTGCGGGTGTAGATCTTGTTCAGCTTGACCATGAAATGAAACGAACCCGTTCAGTTCTTGCCGGCGACCATCAACAGCACGATCACCACCACGATCGCCAGTCCCTGGAACTTGATGCGGTTGAACATCATGCGGTTCTGCAACAGCTGCATTTCGCGCACGCCTTCCTCGCCCCGCTCCAGGCCTTCGCGCGTGGTGCGCAGGAACGCGACCACGCCGCGCAGCAGCGACCAGACGGTCAGCGCCATGAGCACGATCAACAGGGGCACGAGCACATAGGTCATGGCAGCAGGTCTATGGCGTCTGCCAGGCAAATGCCAGTGTCAAAAAGGCCAGCGCGCAGCGCCGTGGCCAGCGCCAGGCCATCGTCCCCGGCCAGGCGCCGCTCTGCCAGGCCCGCGGCATCGCGACGCTTGGCCAGCTTGCGGCCATCGGGGCCGACCAGCACGGCATGGTGATGCCAGCGCGGCACCGGCAGGCCGAGCAGCGCCTGAAGCAGGCGATGCACGTGGCTGGCGCGGAACAGGTCGATGCCGCGCGTGACCACGCTTACCCCGTCAGCGGCATCGTCCACCGTGGCGGCGAGGTGATAGGATGCCGGCGCGTCCTTGCGCCACAGCACGACATCGCCAAACATCTCTGGCGTGGCGCGCTGCTCTCCGCGCCGCTCGTCGACCCAGGAAAGCGGCCCGGCCAGCGCCGCCGCCTTGGCCATGTCCAGCCGCCAGGCAACGTCAGGCCCTGGCTCTGCCGGATGGCGGCGGCAGGTGCCGGGATAGATCGGCCCGTCCGGCCCCTGCGCCGTGGCGGCAGCGGCAATCTCTGCCCGGGTGCAGCGACAGGGATAGAGCAGCCCCGCCGCGCGCAGGCGATCGGCGGCGCGGCGATAGTGCGCCAGGCGCTGCGACTGGGGCGTCACCTCGTGCCATGACAGGCCAAGCCAGGCGAGGTCGGCGCGAAACGCTGCGGCGAGTTCGGGCCGGCTGCGCGCGCCGTCGATATCCTCGATCCGCAGCAGGAACCTGCCGCCATCGGCGTGCGCGCGATCGTGCGCCACGAGCGCCGCCCAGGCATGCCCGAGATGAAGCGGACCATTGGGACTGGGCGCGAAACGCGTGACGGCACAAGGCATGGCGGAAGCGGCGGTCATCGCCGGATGGGTAGAAGGTTTCCCCAGAGGAACAAGTGTATCCCATAAGACACAATTGTCCGAAACGCAAAACGGCGGCCCCACCGGACCGCCGTTTTAAGACCCGCCGCGATGCGGTGACATCGCGCTGCGGAGCTTTACTTACTATCTTAAAGACATGCCATGGCCGCTTGAGAGGACCGGCCAGACATGTTTCAGTGCTGCCGCCAGCGCTTAGACAAGCGTGGCAGTGAACATCGCGCCGCTGAGACCAGCAGCGAGGATGAGCGGCAGCACAACGGTTGCGATCTTGCGCATGGTGTGCTCCTGATTTCCTGCGAATTGCAAAGTTTATTGTTTAACCTTGCAGGATCCTCTCAGTCCGTCGCGCCGGCAGGGTAAGGCTCGGAGCCGCGAACTGACGCCCACATAAGACGAGGCGTTTTTGTTACAAGTGCGATCCTGGCATCAACACTTGCACAAAACGCAATCCATAACGTGCAATCGTTGTTACCGTTGCCCTAAGGCAACACTTTCGCTGGATTGCGCGGCCGTCGCGCCACACCCGTGCCTGTCGCGCGGAATTTGCGCCAGGCGCTGGCCAAGTGCTGGACAGTTTGGCCCGCCTTCCTTATCGGCCAGCCATGACTATCCAGCCCGAAGAATCGGCCCCCGAATCGATCCTCATCGTCGATTTTGGCAGCCAGGTGACGCAGCTGATCGCGCGCCGCGTGCGCGAGGCGGGCGTCTATTCCGAAATCGCCCCCTTCACCCAGGCCGAGGCGGCATTCCACCGCATGAAGCCCAAGGGCATCATCCTCTCGGGCTCACCCGCCAGCGTGCCTGCCGATGGCAGCCCGCGCGCGCCGCAGGTGCTGTTCGACAGCGGGCTGCCGATCCTGGGCATCTGCTATGGCCAGCAGGTGATGAGCCACCAGCTGGGCGGCGAAGTGCAGCCGGGCGATTCGGGTGAATTCGGCCGCGCCTTCCTGACCGTGACCGAGCCTTGCGTGCTGTTCGACGGGCTGTGGACCGTGGGCGAACGCCACCAGGTGTGGATGAGCCATGGCGACAAGGTCACCCAGTTTGCCCCGGGCTTCCGCATCGTGGCGGTATCGGATGGCGCGCCCTTTGCCGTGATCGCCAACGACGAGAAGAAGTATTACGGTACGCAGTTCCATCCCGAGGTGGTCCACACCCCCGATGGTGGCAAGCTGATCGCCAATTTCGTGCGCCACGTCTGCGGCTGCGCCGGCAATTGGACCATGGCCGAATTCCGCAAGACCAAGATCGCCGAAATCCGCGCGCAGGTGGGCGATGCCCGCGTGATCTGCGGCCTGTCCGGCGGGGTCGATTCGGCCGTGGCGGCGGTGCTGATTCACGAAGCGATCGGCGACCAGCTGACCTGCGTGTTCGTCGACCATGGCCTGATGCGCCTGGGCGAAGCCGAGCAGGTCGTCTCGCTGTTCCGCAACCACTATCACATCCCGCTGGTCCACGTGGACGTGTCCACGCTGTTCCTCAAGGGCCTGGAAGGGGTGACCGACCCCGAGGCCAAGCGCAAGTTCATCGGCAAGACCTTCATCGACGTGTTCGAGGCCGAGGCGCGCAAGGTGGGTGGCGCCGATTTCCTGGCGCAGGGCACGCTCTATCCCGACGTGATCGAAAGCGTGTCGTTCACCGGCGGGCCGTCGGTCACGATCAAGAGCCACCACAACGTGGGCGGCCTGCCCGAGCGCATGAACATGAAGCTGGTCGAGCCGCTGCGCGAACTGTTCAAGGACGAAGTGCGCGCACTCGGCCGCGAACTGGGCCTGCCCGACATCTTCGTGGGCCGCCACCCGTTCCCCGGGCCGGGCCTTGCCATCCGCATCCCGGGCGAAGTGACGCGCGAGCGCTGCGACATCCTGCGCAAGGCCGACGCGATCTACCTCGAGGAAATCCGCAACGCCGGGCTCTATGACGCGATCTGGCAGGCCTTTGCCGTGCTGCTGCCGGTGCGCACCGTGGGCGTGATGGGCGACCACCGCACGTACGATTCGGTCTGCGCCCTGCGCGCGGTGACCTCCACCGACGGCATGACCGCCGATATCTATCCCTTCGACGCCGGCTTCCTCAGCCGCGTGGCCACGCGCATCGTCAACGAAGTGAAGGGCATCAACCGCGTGGTCTATGACTATACGTCAAAGCCGCCCGGCACGATCGAGTGGGAATGATCTGATCGATCCCAAGGGGTGCCGCGAACGGAGTTCCGGCACCCTTTTTCGTGGCATCAGCGCAGCAGCATCCACAAGGCCATGGCCACCATGGCGAGGTTTTCGGTCAGCGAGACGAAGCCCAATGGAACGTTGCTCGATCCGCCCACGCAGGCGCACTTGAGTTCGCGCCGATCAATGTAAACCGCCTTGAATACCGACACCGCGCCGATCGTGCCGATGAACAGCGCCACCGGCACCGACAGCCAGGTCCATACCCCCGCGATCATCAGCACGCCGGCCAGCGCCTCGGCAAAGGGATAGATGCTGGCATAGGGCACCCAGCGCTGGGCGAGCAGGTCATAGCCCAGGAACATCGTGGCGAAGCGATCGAGATCCTGCAGCTTGAGCAGCGCCAGCACGGCCATGCTCATGCCGACGAACCATTCGCCCGCGCGCAGGGTGAACGGCGTGCCGAAGGCGGCCTGGCTGGCGGCCAGCGCCATCAGTGCGGTGATGGCAAAAAGCACCGCGACGGGCGTATAGCTGGTCGCCTTGGGATCGGGCACCGAAAGCCCGAAATGGCGGCGCAGATCGTCATAGCCGCCGATCCGCGCGCCATCGATGAACACCTGCGGCGTGGTGCGCACATCGTGCGCCGCCTTGAACGCATCGGTTTCCGCGCGCGTCCGCAGCCAGTGGTCTTCCACCACAAAGCCGCGCTGGCGCAAAAGATGCCGCGCCTTGAGGCCGAACGGACAAATGTGCTTGTCCATCACCATGCGATAGAGAACGGCGCGGGGAGCAGGGGTGGTCATGGCAGCGGCCCTTTTGCAACGAATGGAGGCTGGAAACAGCGTGGCTGCACCCCATATAGGGTCCGTACCATGGTACGGAGTCAAGGGATGCCTGCGCCACATGCCGCGTCTTTACCGCCCGGCCGCCTGACGATCGCCGGCCTCGCCAGCGCGGCAAGGGTCGGCGTGGAAACCGTGCGCTATTACCAGCGGCGCGGGCTACTCGAAACGCCCGAGCGCGGGGAAGGTGCCGGCGGCGCTATCCGCCGTTATGATGAAAGCCACGTGCGCCGGCTGCGGTTCATCCGCGCGGCACAGGCCGCCGGCTTTACCCTGGAGCAGATCAGCGAACTGCTCGCCCTCGATGCCACGAGCGATCGTGCCCGCGTGCGCGCGCTGGCGACAGAGCAGATCGCCACGCTCGATGCCAGGATCGCCGCGCTGGAAGAGGCACGCGCCGCGCTGCAGCAACTGGCGCAGGCATGCCGCGCCGGTGAGGCTGGACCGTGCCCGATCCTGGCGGCATTCGATCGTTAAAAAACAATTACTTGCCAATCAGGCGGGACGAAAAACGGGAACCAAAGGGGGTTTTGGCGATTGATAAGGCGCGTCAGCCGACAGCCACAGCCAAGGAGCGCCCCCATTCCATTCGCCGCCACCATGCCCGCCACACTCCCTGCCCCGCGCCCCGGTTTGCTGGACGGCGCTACCGTGTTTCTCGATATCGATGGCACCCTGCTGGAGCTGGCCGACGACCCCGAAGCCGTACGCGCCGATGGCCCGACGCGGGCGCTGCTGCGCGATCTGGCCGAGCGCCTGGATGGGCGGCTGGCCATGGTCAGCGGGCGCTCGCTCGAGCAGATCGATCGCATTCTCGGGCCGATCGCCCAGGCCCTGCCCGTGACTGGCAGCCATGGCCTGGAATACCGCTGGAACGAGGTGTGGGCGCGGCCCGAACGCCTGCCCGTGCTGGATGAAGTGGCCAGCGCGTTTCACACCCTGGCGCACATCTGGCCCGGCTGCCTGGTGGAAGAAAAGTCGTTCGGCGTGGCCTTTCACTGGCGGATGGCCCCGGACGCGCGCCAGCCGGCCGAAAGCCTGGCGGTGCACCTGGCAGAGACCAACGCCCTCAAGATCCAGCATGGCAAGGACTTGGTAGAACTGCGCATGCCCGGGGGCGACAAGGGGCAGGCGGTGCGCCGCATGATGGCGCGCAAGGGCATGATCGGCACGCAGCCGGTGTTCTTTGGCGATGACCTGACCGACGAGGCCGGCTTTGCCGCTGCCCGCGCCCTGGGCGGCCACGGCGTGCTGGTGGGCGAACGCGCCTGCAACGGCAGCAGCACGGCGGCAACCCTGGCGCTGGCATCGCCCAGCGCGGTGCGCGCCTTCCTGCGCGCGTTTGCCGATGGCACGGCCGAGGTGCCGGAATGACGCAGGCAACCGTCAAAGCGACAGGCATGCCCGAAGACACCAATCCCGCCGCCAGCGTCGATCTGTGGCCGATCGGCAATTGCCAGGTGGCCGGCATGATCGACCGCAGCGGCAGCCTGGTCTGGGGCTGCGTGCCGCGGCTCGATGGTGAGCCGACGTTTTGCGCGCTGCTTGACGACAAGGCGCCCAGCGACCCGGCGGCCAAGGGCTTCTGGTCGATCACGCTGGATGACGTGGTTGCCACCCGGCAGCACTATATCCGCAACACCCCGGTGCTGATCACCACTCACACCGACGCGCAGGGCGGTGCGATTGAGGTGGTCGATTTCTGCCCGCGCTACAAGAACCATGGGCGCATGTATCGCCCGGTGGCATTCGCCCGCATCGTACGGCGCCTGGCCGGCAGCCCGCGCATCCGCGTGGCGCTGCGCCCGGCCAGCGAATGGGGCGCGGCCGTGCCGGCACGTACCAGCGGTTCGCACCATATCCGCTATCTGCTGCAGGACCTGACCCTGCGCCTGTCCACCGATGCGCCGATCGGCTGGGTGAATGACGAGCGATCGTTCCGGATGGAACGCACGCTGCATTTCTTTCTCGGGCCGGACGAAAGCTTTGCCAACGACCTGGGCCATGGCCTGGAAGAGATGCTGGCGCGCACCATTGCCGAATGGCGGCACTGGACGCGCGGCCTTGCCACCCCGCTGGAATGGCAGGACGCGGTGATCCGCAGCGCCATCACGCTCAAGCTGTGCCAGTTCGAGGAAACCGGCGCGATCGTCGCGGCGCTGACCACCTCGATTCCCGAACACGCGGATTCGGGCCGCAACTGGGACTATCGCTTCTGCTGGATTCGCGATGCCTATTACACCATCCAGGCGCTCAACCGCCTGGGCGCGCTCGATGTGCTGGAAGGCTATCTCGAATACTTGCGCAACGTGGTGGAAGGTGCGCGGGGCGGCCATATCCAGCCGCTCTACGGCCTGGGCGGCGAAGACAAGCTGACCGAGTGGGAGGCCAAGGGCCTGCCCGGCTATCGCGGCATGGGCCCGGTGCGCGTGGGCAACCAGGCCTATGAACAGGTCCAGCACGATGCCTACGGACAGATCGTGCTGTGCAACACCCAGGCGTTCATCGACCGCCGGCTCTATCGCATGGCCGGCATGGCCGATTTCGAAGCGCTGGAAGCGGTGGGCGAGCGCGCGTTCCAGGTTCACGACCAGCCCGACGCCGGCCTGTGGGAGTTCCGCACCCGCGCCGACGTGCACACCTATTCGGCGGCAATGTGCTGGGCCGCGTGCGACCGGCTGGCCAATATCGCGGCCGAACTGGGCCTGCCCGAACGCGCCGATTTCTGGCAGAACCGCGCCGACACCATCCGCGCCACGATCGAAACGCGCGCGTGGCGCCCGGAAACGCAGCGCTTTTCGGCCACGTTCGGTGGCGACGATCTCGACGCCAGCCTGATCCAGTTGCTCGATATGCGGTTCCTGCCGCCAGACGATCCGCGCTTCCAAGGCACCTTGCGCGCGGTGGAAGAAGGCCTGCGCCGCGGCAGCCACATGCTGCGCTATGCCAGCGAGGATGATTTCGGCCTGCCGACGACCGCCTTCAACGTCTGCACGTTCTGGCTGATCGAGGCGCTCAACGCCACTGGCCGCGCCGCCGAAGGGCGCGACCTGTTCGAGGAAATGCTGGCCCGCCGCACCGCGGCCGGGCTGCTTTCGGAAGATATCGACCCCGTTTCCGGGGAGCTGTGGGGCAATTACCCGCAGACCTACTCGCTTGTCGGCATGATCAACTGTGCCGGCCTGCTGAGCAAGCCATGGAGTGCCATAAGGTGAAGCGCCTGATCGTCGTCTCGAACCGTGTCCAGCCGCCCAGCGAGGATGAGCCGGGCAACCAGGGCGGACTGACCGTCGCATTGTCCACCGTGCTGCGCGAAAGCGACGGCATCTGGTTCGGTTGGTCGGGCGGGGAAACCGAAAGCTTTACCGGCCATATCAACTTCCAGAAATCGGCCGGCGTCACCACCGCCACGGTCGATCTCGAACCGCAGGACATCCACGAATACTACGACGGGTTTGCCAACCGCACGCTGTGGCCGCTGTTCCACTATCGCGTGAGCCTGGCCGAATTCGAGCGCGGGTTCGTCGATGGCTATGAACGCGTCAACACCCGCTTTGCCGATACGCTGCTGCCGCTGATCGCCAAGGACGATCTGGTGTGGGTGCACGATTATCACCTGATCCCGCTGGGCCAGCGCCTGCGCGAACGCGGCGTGACCAACCGCATCGGCTTTTTCCTGCACATTCCCTGGCCGCCGATGCGGCTGATGGTGTCGCTGCCCAACCACCAGGAACTGGTCGAATCGCTGTTCGGCTATGACGTCGTGGGCTTTCACACCCAGGATTGGCTGGAAAGCTTCATCGACTATGTCCGCGCGCAGATGGACGCCACGATCGGCGAGGACAACACCGTCACCTGGAACGGTCGCACGCTGCGCGCCGTGGTCTGCCCGATCGGCATCGACGCCCAGGAATTTGCCGAAACCGCCAATGGCGCGGTGGCCGAGACGATGCGCCAGCGGATGGAGGAAAGCGCCGGCGGCCGCGCGATGATCGTGGGGGTGGATCGGCTCGACTATTCCAAGGGCCTGCAGGAACGCTTCATCGGCTATGAACGCCTGCTGTCGCAGCGCGAAGACCTGCACGAAAAGGTCTTCCTGCTGCAGATTGCGCCGCCCAGCCGCGAAAGCGTGCAGACCTACCAGGAAATCCGCGCCAGCCTCGATTCGCTGTCGGGACGGATCAACGGCGAGTTTTCCAGCGTGGAATGGGTGCCGCTGCGCTATGTCAACAAGGGCTATCCGCGCGACGTGCTCGCCGGGGTCTATCGTGCCGCCAAGGTCGGCCTGGTCACCCCGTTGCGCGACGGGATGAACCTGGTGGCCAAGGAGTTCGTCGCGGCGCAGGACCCTGAAGATCCGGGTGTGCTGGTGCTGTCGAACTTTGCCGGGGCGGCGGCGCAGATGAGCCAGGCCGTGCTGGTCAATCCCTATAGCCCCGAAGAAATTGCCGATGCCCTGGCCCTGGCGCTGACCATGCCGCTGGCCGAACGCCAGGAACGCTGGCGCGCGCTGATGGATACCGTGCTGGAGCAGGACGTGATGTGGTGGCTTGGCCAGTTCATGGCCGCGCTCGATCCTGATGAGGCGCCCGAACCGGCGTTGAGCGCGGCGTGATGGTAGCCATCTTGGCCTGACATGCGGGTGGGGCTTGCCAAAGAGCGATCAAAGATATATCTTAGAAATCGTTGACAGCAGATCCCTGCGCCACTCCGCACAGACAGGCCCCCGATGACCAGCCAAGCCAGCCCGACCACCACGACCCCAACCGATCCTGCCGTAGCCCCGGTGTTGCGCCGCATGCGCCACGAAACCACGCTACGCACCCTGCGCATCGCGCGGCACGAGCGGCTGACCCCCAACATGATCCGCATCGTGGCCGAAGGGCCCGAACTGGCCGGCTTTGTCAGCGGCGCGCCTGATGACCACATCAAGGTCTTCGTCGAAGGCGGGCCGGACGAGCGCATCATGCGCGATTATACCCCGCGCCACCACGATGCCGCCGCCGGCACCCTGACCATCGACTTCTTCGACCATGAAGGCGGCCCGGTGTCTGACTGGGCGCGCGCGGCCAAGGTGGGCGATTCCATCCGCATCGGCGGCCCGCGCGGTTCGCAGGTGATCGAGGGGCCGATTGCCCATTGGCTCTTGGTGGGCGATGAAACCGCCCTGCCGGCGATCGGCCGCCGCGTGGAGGAACTGCCCGCCGGGGTGCATGCCACCGTGATCGGCGCCGTGCCGGGCGCGGCCGACGAACAGACCTTTGCCACCGCCGCGACGGTGGAAACGCGCTGGCTGCACCGCGACGCTTCGGCCGCCACCGATCCGGCGCCGATCATCGCCGCGCTGGCGCAGATCGACCTGCCGCCCGCCACCTTCGTGTGGATTGCGGCCGAAGCCGGCGTGGCCCGCGCCGCCCGCGAATACCTGGTGGAAACCCGCGGCCTCGACAAGCGGTGGATCAAGGCGGCCGGCTATTGGGTGGCGGGCCAGGCAGATTCCTCGGCCAAGAACCTGGGCGAGGCTGACGCGGCCGGCGGGCACTGACCGCCCATGGCCTCGCCCGAACTGCGCGAAACCGGCCCCGCCGATGCCCACGCCGTGATCGCGTTGTGGCAGGCGGCGGGGCTGACCCGGCCGTGGAACGATCCGGCCACGGACTATCGCCTGGCGATGGAAAACCCGTCCTGCACGGTGATCCTGGCCGAGCAGGACGGAACGCCGGCGGCCACGATCATGGTCGGCTATGACGGCCATCGTGGCTGGGTCTATTACCTGGGCGTGGCCCCGGCGTTTCAGCGCCAGGGGATGGGCCGCGCGCTGATGCAGGCCGCCGAAGAGTGGCTGACGGCGCGCGACTGCCCCAAACTGATGCTGATGGTGCGGACCGACAATCTCGCGACCAAGGCATTCTATGCCGCGCTGGGATATGAACCGCAGGCGGTGGAAACCCTGGGCCGCCGCCTCGACGGGCGATAGCGTGCCCTACCGCAGCCCGATCAGCGAAATCTCGCGGCCATAGCCCGGCTCACCGGCATGGGTGGCGCGGCGGAACGAGAAGAAGCGGTCGGGCTGGGCATAGGTATCTTCGTCCAGCATGCCGATCACGCCCACGCCAAAGGCGTGGAGCCGATGGGCGACATAGCCGGGCAGGTCGAACCAGGCGTGGCCTGCCTTGCCGGCGCGGAAAAAGCGTTCGTTTTCGGCTGACTGGGCCAGGAAGCGATCTTCGAACCCGGCATCCACCTCATAGCTTTTCTGGCCGATGCAGGGCCCGACAACCGCCACGATCGCGGCGCGATCGCCGCCCAGGGCCTCCATCGCCGCCACGGTGCGATCGGTCACGCCGTCGAACGCGCCGCGCCAGCCGGCATGCGCAGCGCCGATCACCCCGGCATGGGGATCGTGAAACAGCACCGGCGCGCAATCGGCCGTCAGAATGCCCAGCAGCACGCCGCGCTGGCGGGTGACGAGCGCGTCGCCGCGCGGGCGGTCGGCCTCGTCCCAGGGCTGGTCCACCGTAATGACATCGGCCGAATGCACCTGGTAAGCGCAGACCAGCGTGGCGCCCGGCAGCACCGCGGCGCAGGCGCGGCGGCGGTTTTCAGCCGTGGCGGCCAGATCATCCTCGCTGCCCCAGCCCACGTTGAGCCCGGCATGGATGCCACCCGAAACGCCGCCCCGCCGCCCGAGGAAGCCATGGGCGGCGCCATCGAGCGCGGGATGGGTGAGAACCTCCACGCTCATCCGTCGAGGCTCTTGCTGACCTGTTCGCGCACATCGCGCGACAGGCGCGGCGCGGCGGCGATCCGCTCCAGCTGGGCGCGCATCAGCGCGGCGCGCACCGGCTCGATCCGCCGCCAGCGGCCCAGCGGCGCCACGAACCGTGCCGCCACGTTGCCGTTGATCGGGTCAAGCGCCAGGATCAGATCGGCAATCAGCGCATAGCCGGCGCCATCGGCCGCATGGAACGCCTGGGGATTGGCGGCAAAGGCCATGTAGAGCGCCCGCACGCGGTTGGGGTTGGTCAGGGTGAAATCGGCATGCTGCGCCAGGGCGCGCACATGATCGAGCGCGCGCGGGTGCAGCGAGCCGGCCTGGAGCGAGAACCACTTGTCGATCACCAGCCGGTTGTCGGCAAAGCGGGCGTGGAAATGCGCCAGCGCTTCGTCGCGCGCGGGCACGTCCAGCGCGCACAGCACCATCAGCGCGCCCTGGCGATCGGTCATGTTGTCGGCCGCGTCATACTGCGCCTTGGCGCGCTGCGCCGCCTCGAGCGGATCGGCCGCGGCCAGATAGACCAGCGCCTGGGTCTTGAGCTTGCGCGCGCCGCGCGCCGCGGCATCGAGGCCATAGGGCACCGCCGTGCAGCGATCGTGCAGGCCGCGCCACGCCGCGCCCAGCTCGCGGCCCAGCCAGGCCTTGAGCGCTTCCCGCTCGGCATGGACGCGCGCCGGATCGACCGGATTGATCTGCTCGGCGAGATAGGCCTCGCCCGGCAGCATGACCAGTTCACCGCGCATCAGGTCATCCAGCGCGGCATCGGCCAGGATCGCGCCCAGCGCCCCGCCGATCGCGGCGCGGCCGGCCTCGCGCGATGCATCGTCGAGCCGCCCTTCGACGGCCGCCACCAGATGCTGCACCACCAGCTGCTGCATCGCTTCATAGCGGGCAAAGGCATCGTCATCGTGGCCGGCAAGGAACACCAGGTCTTCCACGCTTTGCGGTGCATTGATCGCCACCGGCGCCGAAAAGCCGCGGTTGATCGACAGCACCGGCGCCCGGGCAAAGCCTTCGAAGGTAAAGGTCTGCGCGGCGTCGGTCAGCACGATGAGGTGTTCGCCGCCATGGCGGCCGGTGGCCCGATCAAACAGCGCCGTGCGCAGCGGGATGAGCATCGGCTGCTTCACCGGCTGGCCCGGCGTGGCGGGCACGGTCTGCTGGAACGCCAGGGTCACCGTGCCGCTGGCGGCATCGTGGGTCATGCCGACGTCCACCTGCGGCGTGCCGGCCTGCTCGTACCAGCGGCGGAACTGCTTGAGATCAAGGCCAGCGCCATCCTCGATCGCCTTGACGAAATCCTCGCACGTCGCGGCCTCGCCATCGTGGCGTTCGAAGTAGAGGTCGGTGCCGGCGCGGAACCGCTCCGGCCCGGCCAGCACGGTCATCATGCGGATCACCTCGGCACCCTTGTTATAGACGGTTGCCGTGTAGAAATTGCTGATTTCCTGATAGGAATCCGGCCGGATCGGATGCGCCAGCGGGCCCGAATCCTCAGGAAACTGGGCGCTGCGCAACACCCGCACATCCTCGATCCGCTTGACCGGGGCAGAGCCCTGGTCGGCCGAGAACTGCTGGTCGCGCAGCACGGTAAAGCCTTCCTTCAAGGAAAGCTGGAACCAGTCGCGGCAGGTCACGCGGTTGCCCGACCAGTTGTGGAAATACTCGTGCGCCACCACGCCTTCCACGCCGTCGTAATCGGCGTCGGTCGCGGTTTCCGGGTCGGCCAGGATATAGCGGGTGTTGAAGATGTTGAGGCCCTTGTTCTCCATCGCCCCGGCGTTGAAATCCGACACCGCCACGATGTTGAACAGGTCGAGATCATATTCCCGGCCATAGACCTTTTCATCCCAGGCCATCGACGCGATCAGCGCGCGCATGGCATGCGCGGTGCGGGTTTCATCGCCCGCCCGCACCCAGATCGCCAGGTCCACCTCGCGCCCCGACATGGTGGTGAAGCGATCGCGCGTGGCGATCAGGTCGCCGGCGACCAGGGCAAAGAGGTACGACGGCTTCGGCCAGGGATCGTGCCAGATCGCCCAGTGCGTGCCATCGTCTTCCTCGCCGCTGTCCATCGGATTGCCGTTCGACAGCAGCACCGGGAACGCCGCCTTGTCGGCCGTGAGCGTGACGGTATAGCGGCTGAGCACGTCGGGCCGGTCGGGGAAGAACGTGATGCGGCGAAAGCCCTCGGCCTCGCACTGGGTGCACAGCAGCCCGCCCGAAGCATAGAGGCCGGACAACTGGGTATTGGCAGTGGGATCGATCGTGGTCTCGATCGTCACCTGATGCGCATCGCCCGGCAGTTCCACCACCAGATCGTCGCCATCCATGGACCAGGCACTGTGCGGCTCGCCATCCACCGAGACGCTCTGCGCCACCAGGCCATCGCCGTTGAGGCGCAGCGGCCCGCCATCGCCAGCCGGGTTGCGCTCCACGTCGAGCGTGGCGGTGACCTGCGTGGCAGCAAGATCGAGCAGGAAATCGAGCGCGATATCCGGCACCAGCCAGGCGGGCGGGCGATAATCGGCGCGCTGGATCACGACGGGCGGCTGGCTGGCTGAATCCTTCATGGCCCTGACTTAGGAAGCCCGAAGCCAAGGGGCAATTGAGCAAATCGGAAACAGGGGATAATTGCCGGGTTTTGGTGGTGGAGGCCCCGTCGAATTCATGACCGACAGCAAAAGCAGCGGCACCCACGATCACGTCCGGGGTGGCCAGGGCGAACAGCCAGCCCACCTGTTCATCTTCGGCATGGGCTATGCCGCGCAAGTGCTGGCCAAGGCCCTGCGCGCGAGGGGCTGGCAGGTCAGCGGCACGGGCCGCGCCGGCACGATCGACTTTGCCGACAGCGCCGCCGTTCACGCTGCCCTGGCGCAGGCCAGCCACGTGCTGTCTTCGGTGCCACCCGCGCGCGAAGGCGGTGATCCGGTGCTGGAAACCTATGGCGCGGCACTGGCGAACTGGCCGGGCGCGTGGATCGGCTATTGGTCATCCACCGGCGTCTATGGCGATGCGCGCGGCGCCTGGGTGGACGAGACGGCACCGGTGGGCGGCGGCCGGCGTTCCGCGCGCGTGGCGGCAGACCTGGCGTGGCAGGCGATTGACCCCCGCGTGCGCGTGCTGCGCCTGCCCGGCATCTATGGCCCGGGACGCAGCGTGATCGACAAGCTGCGCGACGGCACGGCGCATCGCATCATCGCCCGCAACCAGGTGTTCAGCCGCATCCATGTGGACGACATTGCCGGCGCCACGATCGCCGCCTTTGCCGGGCCGCCCGGCGTCTACAATCTGTCGGACGACGAACCGGCCAGCCAGAACACCGTGATGGAAGAGGCCGCGCGGCTCACCGGCCTGCCCCTGCCGCCGCTGCTCACCGCCGATGAAGCGCAGCTTTCGCCGATGGCGCGTGGGTTTTATGCCGAAAGCCGCCGCATTGCCGCGGGCAAGGCGCGCCGCGTGCTGGGCTGGCGCCCGCGCTATCCCACCTATCGCGAAGGGTTGCGGGCTTTGGTGTGACGCAGCCCCGTCACGCCATGCGCGCCTTGAGCGCCATGACCAGCCCGACCATGGCCAGGGCCGAGCCGGCCACCGCCAGCAGCGTCCAGTGGTAATCCTCGAACACGGTCGACAGCGCCATGGCCACCACCGGCACCAGCACGCCATTATACGCCGCGCGGCCCGCGCCCATGTCCTTGAGCAGCTGGAAATAGAGCGGGAACGTGATCACCGAGCCGACGATCGCCAGATAGAGCACGCCCGAGACATAGGACCAGTTCCAGTCGATCACCGGCGGCCCGGCCAGCGTCAGCGCCACCAGCCCATCGACCAGCGCGCCGATGGTCATGGCCCAGGCCAGGATCGGCAGCACCGGCCGCGCCCGCGCCGCGCCCGAGGCCTGGATGACATTGGCCACCGATGCCGCCAGGATCGAGACCGTCACCATGGCGATGCCCAGCCACGGCGTGGTGGTGGCCGGCGCCACGCGCACTTCGTGCAGGACCAGCATGGCAATGCCGGCCAGCGCCACGGCCGAGCCGGCCCAGAACCCGCGCGGCACCCTTTGCCCCAGGAAGATGTGCGCCAGCACCGCGTTGGGCACCATCAGCAGGGCATAGAGCACCGCCACCAGCCCCGACGTGAGATGGCGTTCGGCGGGATAGAGGAACTGGTAATTGATCGTGAAGTGAAAGAAGCCGATGCCCAGCGCCAGCGTCCAGCCCTGGCGATCGAGCGCCAGGCGATCCTTGCGCAGCACGGCCAGCACGAAAGTGCCCAGCGCCGCCACGACAAAGCGATAGCACACCGACCAGCTTGGCGGCACGCTGCCGGCCTGCCCCTTGATCACCAGCCAGGTGGAGCCCCAGATCAGCGCCACGGCCAGGAACGGGACCACCACGCGCGGCCGCCACAGGCTTTCCGGCGCGGCGGAAATAGCTGCGCTCACAGCGTGCGAATCGCGCGGGCCAGCGCGGCGACATGGCCCGGATCGCTGTTCCATGCCGTCACCAGCCGCGCCGCACCCGGCGTGCCGGCGGGCGCGGGCCAATCGTAGAAATCAAACCCCATGCCGCGCAGGGTGGTCTTTTCAACATCGCTCAGCGTCACGAACAGCTCGTTCGCCTCCACCGCATGCAGCAGGCGTCCGGCGCAGGCCGTGGCCAGTTCCTGCGCGGCGGCATTGGCGGCACGCGCATTGGCCAGCCACAGGTCATGCTCCAGCATGGCCAGGATCTGCGCCGCCAGATAGCGGCCCTTGGATTGCAGGTGCCCGGCGCGCTTGCGGCGGAAGCGGATCACATCAGCGAGATCTTCGTCGAACAGCACGATCGCCTCTGCCCCCAGGCCGCCGTTCTTGACGAAGCCAAAGCTCAAGGCATCGACCCCGGCCTGCGCGGTGAGCGCGGCGGGATCGCAATCGAGGAACGCCACGGCATTGGCAAAGCGCGCGCCATCCATGTGCAGCATCAGGCCGCGCGTGCGCGCCAGCGAGCCGATCGCGGCCACTTCGTGCGGGCGATAGGCGCGGCCATATTCGCTGGCCTGGGTGATCGAGATGGCATGCGGCTGCACCTGGTGCACGCCGGGGCGAATCGGATCGATCGCGGCGGCAATGCTTTCCGGCGTCAACAGCGCGCCATCGCCCTGGGCCAGGATCAGCTTGGCGCCGTGGGTGAAAAAGCCCGGCGCGCCACCCTCGTCCATCTCGATATGCGCCTCGCGGTGGCAGACCACGGCGCCGTGCGGTGGCACCATCGCGCTCAATGCCAGGCAATTGGCCGCCGTGCCGGTGGCTACCCACAGCGCGACGCAGGGCGTGCCGAACAGCGCGGAAAACGCCTCGTCCAGCGCGCGGCTCTGCGCATCGGCGTCATAGGGAAAGTCGGGCGCGTCGGCGGCCTGCATCGCGGCCCAGACGCGGGGGTGGACGGATGCGGCGTTGTCGGAGAAGAAATGCATGGAAACCGCACTGCCTGCGAAGGCGTTGTGCGGTCAAGCCACCCGTTGTTGCAGGGTGCAGGGAGAAGTGCCGTGGACCAGACCGTTTCCATCACCCACGACAACCAGGGCAGCCACGGCGCCTATCATGCCAGCGTGGCCAACGAATCCGCGCAAGGCGTGTTGACCTGGCGCGAGGCCGCGCCCGGCGTGGTGGTGGCCGATCACACCCTGGTGCCCAGTGCCATCGGGGGGCGCGGTGTGGCGGCGCGACTGGTCGACGCGCTCATTGCCGATGCGCGCGAACAAGGCTGGAAAGTGGTGCCGGCGTGCAGCTATGTTGCCGCGCAGTTTCGCCGCCATCCCGAATGGGCCGACCTGCAGGCCTGAGCGCAGGCGTGGTGCCGTAAAGAAGCATGGGGCGGGAAATGGTGCTGCTGGGGAGGATTGAACTCCCGACCTCAGCCTTACCAAGGATGCGCTCTACCACTGAGCTACAGCAGCACACCATTTCCGCGAAAGCCGGGGCGCCGGGCGCCTGGGCTTCGTGCCATCGGGGCCTTGCCGCCGGTGGAGGCGCGCTATTGGCCGGCCGGGTTGGCAAAGTCAAGCGGGGTTGCGGGCAAAAAATTCACGCGGCAAAGAGCGGGCGCCATGAACCTGTCGAAAACCCCATCGCCTGCCGCCAGCCGCGAAGAGCGCCTTGCCCAGCGCCTGCGCGAGAACCTGCGCCGCCGCAAAGCGCAGGCGCGCGCGCTTTCACAGACCCAAGAAGAAATGGCGCCAAGCGGCGGGGAGAATGGCGGCGAATCGGCGTGACTCGCCTTTCCAAATCGCCCCCGGCCCGCTAGGGGCCGCGTTCTCTTGTCTCCTTTCTTGCAGCAGGAAGCCTCGATGCCCCGTTTGATCCTGATTCGTCACGGCCAGTCGCAATGGAACCTGGAAAACCGCTTCACCGGCTGGTGGGACGTTGACGTGACCGAAAAGGGCGCGGCCGAGGCCTTTGCCGCCGGCCAGCTGCTGAAGGACAAGGGCGTGCTGCCCACCGTGGCGTTCACCTCGCTGCAGACCCGCGCGATCAAGACACTGCACCTGGCGCTGGAAGCGGCCGGCCGCCTGTGGGTGCCCGAAACCAAGGACTGGCGCCTCAACGAGCGGCACTATGGCGGGCTGACCGGCCTCGACAAGGCGGAAACCGCGGCCAAGCACGGCGACGAGCAGGTCAAGGTATGGCGCCGCAGCTTCGACATTCCGCCGCCGGTGCTGGAAGCGGGCAGCGCATTCGATCTGGCCAGCGATCCGCGCTATGCCGGCATTGCCGTGCCCGCCACCGAAAGCCTCAAGGACACCATCGCCCGCGTGCTGCCGGCCTATGAAGAGCTGATCGTGCCTGCGCTGAAAGCCGGGGAAACCGTGATCGTTTCGGCCCACGGAAATTCGCTGCGTGCGCTGGTCAAGCACCTGTCGGGCATTTCCGATGCCGATATCACCGGCCTCGAAATCCCCACCGGCCAGCCGATCGTCTATGAACTGGACGACAACCTGGCCGAAGTGGAACGCTATTACCTGTCGGAACGCTGAGCGAGGCGCCGGCGCGGCCCGGTTGGGGCGGCCCGGCGAAACGGGGGATTTGGGATGAGTGAAAGTGCGGTGCCCGGCGCGCAGGTTGCCATCATCATGGGCAGCCAATCCGACTGGGAAACGATGAAGAATGCCGCCACCGTGCTGGACAAGCTGGGGGTAGGCCATGATTGCCGCATCGTTTCGGCCCACCGCACGCCCGACCGGCTGGTGGAGTTTGCCAAGACCGCGCACACCGCCGGCTTCAAGGTGATCATCGCCGGGGCTGGCGGCGCGGCACACCTGCCGGGCATGGTGGCGGCGATGACGCACCTGCCCGTGCTGGGCGTGCCGGTCGAATCCAAGGCGCTCAAGGGCACCGACAGCCTGCTCTCGATCGTGCAGATGCCCGGCGGCATTCCGGTGGGCACCCTGGCGATCGGCGCACCGGGCGCCACCAATGCCGGCATCCTGGCGGCATCGATCCTGGCGACGACCGACTCGGCACTGGCGCAGCGGCTGATCGCCTTCCGCCAGGCCCAGACCGACGCCGTGGCCGAGCGCCCGCAATGAAGACCTTCGGCCCTGGCGCGACGATCGGCATCCTGGGCGGCGGGCAACTGGGCCGGATGATGGCCCTGGCCGCCGCGCAACTGGGCTATTGCGCGCATGTCTATGCCCCGGAACCGCGCGCGGAATCCGTCGCGGCGCAAGTGAGCGCAGCCTATACCCAGGGCACTTATGACGACGAGGCCGCGCTGGCTGCCTTTGCCGCGCAAGTCGCCGTCGTCACCTATGAATTCGAGAACGTGGCCGCAGCGCCGCTGGCAGCGATCCTGCCCCATGCCGCGCTGTTCCCGCCCGCCCGCGCGCTGGAAGTGGCGCAGGACCGGGTAAACGAAAAGTCGTTCGTGGAAACGCTCGGCGGCCGCCCGGCGCCGTGGATGCAGGTGGACGGGGCGCAGGATCTGGCCCGCGCCGTGGCCACGATCGGTGCTCCCGGCATCCTCAAGACCCGGCGTGACGGCTATGACGGCAAGGGCCAGTGGCGCATCATGACGCCGGCTGACGCTGCCGGGCTGGACCTGCCCGCCGTGCCGCTGATCTACGAAGGCTTCGTCGAGTTCTTCGGCGAATTCTCGGTGATCCTGGTGCGCGCACAGGATGGCAGCGTGCAGTTCTGGGACAGCGCCCGCAACGAGCACGAGGACGGCATCCTGGCGCGCTCGACCGTGCCCGCGCCGGCCGATATCGCCGCCCAGGTGCCCGCCGCCCGCGCGCTGGCAGAAAAGGTGGCTGCTGCGCTCGACTATGTCGGCGTGCTGACGTTGGAATTCTTTGCCACGAAGGATGGCCCGGTGTTCAACGAAATGGCGCCGCGGGTGCACAATTCCGGGCATTGGACCATCGAGGGCGCCATCGCCAGCCAGTTCGAAAATCACGTGCGCGCGATCCTCGGCCTGCCGCTGGGCAGCACCGACCTCGTCACCCAAGGCGCGGTGATGGACAACCTGATCGGCGAAGCGGCCGATGCCTGGCCGCAGCTGCTGGCTGATCCGGCCAACCACCTGCACCTCTATGGCAAGGCCGAAACACGCCCCGGCCGCAAGATGGGCCATGTCACCCGGCTGGTGCAGTAAGCCATGGGCGCGGCGTTGTTTCTGATCGTGGCGCGGGCCGAGGATGGCACGATCGGCGACAAGGGCACGCTTGCCTGGCACATTCCCGCCGATCTCAAGCGGTTCAAGGCGCTGACCATGGGCAAGCCGATGATCATGGGCCGCAAGACGTTCGAATCGCTGCCCGGCCTGCTGCCCGGCCGCCGCCATGTGGTGCTGACCCGCGATACCGCTTGGACTGCGCCGGGCGCGCAGGTGGTCCACAGCCTGGACGAAGCGCTGGCCAGCGTCGCCGACGAGGCAGAGGCGGCCGTGATCGGCGGGGCGGAAATGCTGGCCCTGTTTGCGCCCCTGGCCAGCCGCTTTGAATTGACCGAGGTGCATGGCGCGTTTGGCGGCGATACGACGATGCCCTATCCCGACGCCGCCTGGCGCGAGGTTGCCCGTACCGAACATGACGCAGGCGCGGGCCACCCTGCCTATGCCTTCGTCACGCTGCAACGGGCCGAAGCACAACAAGAAGGCAGCACGCCATGATCCGGCTCTATGCACGCGAGCGCGTGCCTGAAAACTGGCGCGGCGCCATCGTGGCGCTGGGCAATTTCGACGGGTTCCACTTGGGCCACCAGGCAGTGGTGGCCGAAGCGGTGCGCTGGGCGCGGGCCGAAGGCCGCCTGGTGATGATCGCCACGTTCGATCCCCACCCGGTCTGCCATTTCGATCCCAAGGCGCCGCCGTTCCGCCTCACCTCGCTCGACCAGCGGCAGGAACTGTTTGCCGCCGCCGGTGCCGATGCCATGCTGGTGTTCGAATTCGACGCCACCCTCGCGCAGACCAGCGCGCAGGATTTCGTGGGCCAGCTGCTGGCCGATCGCATCGGTGCCGCCGGCGTGGTGACGGGCGAGGATTTCACCTTTGGCAAGCAGCGCGGCGGCAACGTTGCGGTGCTGCGCGAACTGGGCGTGCAATATGGGCTTTCCGCCCGCGCCGTGGGCCCGGTGCAGCGCGATGGCGTGGTGGTGTCCTCCAGCCGCGTGCGCGAGGCGCTCAAGGCCGGCGATTGCGCCACGGCCGCAGCGCTGCTGACGCGGCCCTTTGCCATTCGTGGCATCGTCCAGCACGGTGACAAGGTGGGCCGCACGATCAATTTCCCCACCGCGAACCTGGCCATGGGCAAGTACCTGCGCCCGGCCTATGGCATCTATGCCGTCAAGGGCCGGCTGTGCGACGGGCGCGAACTGCTCGGCGCGGCCAACGTGGGCATCCGCCCCACCTTCGATCCGCCCAAGGAACTGCTCGAGCCGCACTTCTTCGATTTCACCGGCGATCTCTATGGCCAGGAAATCGAAGTCAGCTTTCACCACTTCCTGCGCCCCGAGGCCAAGTTCGACAGCCTGGATGCGCTGGTGGCGCAAATGGCGCGCGATTGCCTGGAAGCGCGCCGACTGCTGGAAAACGCCTGATTTTTCCTCCGTTTCGACGCGATTGGCGGCTGCCTGGTTGACAGGCCCGCCCGCCACGGCTTGATCGCGCGGGGCCCGATCTTGTCGGGCTGGGTTGGAAGGGACATGGCATGGTGTGGTTGCGGGGCGCTCTGTTCACCGGGGCGCTGGCCTTTCTGGTCCTCACCTTCGTCAATGCCAGCTGGATCGTCACGGCCACGCCCGGCCGGCCGCGCCTGATCGCCAACGGCGGCATCGCCCAGGATTACAAGCCCGGTGGCCGCGCGGCGCCCTGCCCGGCACGGGAGATTCTCCCCCCGCTCCACGCCATTCTGGAAGATACCGCCCGCGCCGTGTTCACCGCGCGGCGCATGGGCGCCGATTACGTGGCGATCGACGTGGTGCGCACGGCCGACAACGCCCTCGCGCTCTATCCCGACGCGGATCTGGGCTGCCGCACCGAGGCGACCGGGCCGGTCACGCAGATGACCATGGCCGAACTGGCGCGGCTCGACGCCGGTTATGGCTATAGCGCCGATGGCGGCAAGACCTTTCCCCTGCGCGGCAAGGGGCGCGGGCTGATCCCCTCGCTCGACGAGATCCTGGCCGCCAGCGCGAATGGCCGCTTCATCTATCGCTTTCCGGGCAACGACGTGGCCGCCGTGCCGCTGCTCGTCGCCGCGCTCCAGCGCAATGGCCACGATGCGCGCGCGCTGGGCGAAGGCTTTGTCGGCAATGCCGCGCTGGTGGCGGCGGTGAACAAGGCGCTGCCCGGCGCCTGGACGATCGACCCGGCGCAGAGCCACGCCTGCACCGACGCCTATCGCTGGCAGGGCTGGACCTCGCTGGTGCCGGCCACCTGCCAGGGCGCCACGATGATCGCGAGCCTTACAGACAGCTTTCCCAAGGGCGCGATGACGCTGTGGGGCTGGCCCAACCGCGTGCAGCAGCGCATCGAGGGGGTGGGCGGCCATGTCATGGCCGTGGCGAACGAAGGCAGCGGCGATGCCCTGGGCACCAACAGCTTGGGCACCGGCCTGCGCCACGCGCGCGAATTGCCGCAAGTGCCCGCAGCATTCCACGGCACCGTGCTGATCGACAATTTCTGGGCTGTCGGCCCCGCCCTGCGCCCCGACATGGACGCGCGGACCAATGCCGAAGCCGTCGCCGCTCAGGACCGGGACGAGAATACGCCGTGATGGCGGGGCAGTGTCGCCCCCACCGCCGCGCCCCTTCGTCACCCCGGACTTGATCCGGGGTCCAGCTTCTTCTGGCCACCTTGCGCAGTTCGTCGAAGAACAGCGGGACCCCGGGTCGAGCCCGGGGTGACGCGGAATGATGGATGTGAGGGGGAGTGAGAAGCGGCACGGCCCGCATTTGCCTGCATCCGGCATTTGCAGGAATCCGCACAGATCGCTAAGGCCCGCCGATCATGACCGAAACGCGCGACTATCGATCGACCGTCTTCCTGCCGAAGACCGATTTTCCCATGAAGGCCGGGCTCCCGCAAAAGGAGCCGGGGATTCTCGCGCGGTGGCAGGATGAGGACATTTATGGCCAGTTGCGCGCTGCGCGCGACGGCCGGGAAAAGTTCATCCTTCACGATGGCCCGCCCTATGCCAATGGCGACATGCACATCGGCCATGCGCTGAACCACATCCTGAAAGACATGGTGGTGCGCACCCAGACCCTGCTGGGCAAGGACGCGCCCTATGTGCCTGGCTGGGACTGCCACGGCCTGCCCATCGAATGGAAGGTCGAGGAAGAGTACCGCAAGAAGAAGAAGAACAAGGACGAGGTTCCGCCGAAGGAATTCCGCGCCGAATGCCGCGCCTATGCCCAGAAGTGGGTGGACGTGCAGCGCGAGCAGTTGAAGCGCCTGGGCATCAACGCCGCCTGGGACCGGCCCTACCTGACCATGGATTTCCAGGCCGAAGCGACGATCGTGGGCGAGCTTCTGAAGTTTGCCGAATCCGGCCAGCTCTATCGCGGCGCCAAGCCGGTGATGTGGAGCCCGGTGGAAAAGACCGCGCTGGCCGAAGCCGAAGTGGAATACGAGGACATCGTTTCCACTCAGATCGACGTGGCGTTCGAAATCACGGATTCGCCGATCGAAGCGCTCAAGGGCGCCTATGCGGTAATCTGGACGACCACGCCCTGGACGATCCCAGTGAACCAGGCGCTCGCCTATGGGCCTGAGGTGGATTATGTGTTGGTGCAGGCCGGCGACAAGCGCGTGCTGCTGGCCGTGCTGCTCGCCGAAGCGGCAGCCACGCGCTTTGGCGTGACACTCGAAGCCCCGCTGTGGACCGGCAAAGGCGCCGAACTCGCCGGCACCGTGGCCCGTCACCCGATGCATGCGCTGGGCGGCTTCTTTGCCGAGCCGCGCCCGCTGCTTGCCGGCGATTTCGTCACCACCGAATCGGGCACCGGCCTGGTGCACATGGCGCCCGACCATGGCGAGGACGACTTTGAGCTGTGCAAGGCGCACGGGATCGAGCCCAAGTTCGCCGTCACTGCCGATGGCAAGTATCGCGACGACTGGGGCTGGCTGGCCGGCCAGGGCAGCGTGATCAATCCCAAGTTCAACGCGCCCGACGGCCCGATCTGCTCGGCCCTGGCCGAAGTGGGCGCGCTGATGGCGGCGAGCGCGGACTACAAGCATTCCTATCCGCACTCGTGGCGGTCCAAGGCCAAGGTGATCTTCCGCTGCACGCCGCAGTGGTTCGTGCCGATGGACCAGGCCCGTGACGGTGGCACGCTGCGCGACAAGGCCGTGGCGGCGATCGCTGCCACCCGCTTCGTGCCGGAAAAGGGCCGCAACCGCATCGGCGCCATGGTCGAAGGGCGCCCCGACTGGGTGCTGTCGCGCCAGCGCGCCTGGGGCGTGCCGATCACGCTGTTCGTCAACCGCCAGACCGGCCAGTACCTGGCTGATCCCGCGGTCAACGCCCGGATCATCGCCGGGATCATGGCCGAGGGCGTCGACGCCTGGGACGACGAGCGCGCGCAGGAATACCTCGGCGCCGATTACAACGCCGACGATTACGAGCGCATCACCGACATTCTCGACGTGTGGTTCGATTCCGGTTCCACCCACGCCTTCGTGCTGGAATCCGGCCGCTGGCCCGAACTGCGCTGGCCGGCCGATCTCTATCTCGAAGGCAGCGACCAGCATCGCGGCTGGTTCCAGTCCTCGCTGCTGGAAAGCTGCGCCACGCGCGGCCGTGCGCCCTATGATGCCGTGCTCACCCACGGCTTCACCATGGACGCCAAAGGCCTCAAGATGTCCAAGTCGCTGGGCAACACGATCAGCCCGCTCGACCTGATGCGCGATTATGGCGCCGATATCCTGCGCCTGTGGGCGCTGTCGGTGGACTTCACCGAGGATCACCGCATCGGCAAGGAAATCCTCGCCGGGGTGGCCGACCAGTATCGCAAGCTGCGCAACACCTATCGCTATCTGCTCGGCGCGCTCGACGGGTTCAGCGAAGACGAGCGCGTGGCGCCGCAGGACATGCCCGAACTGGAACGCTACATGCTGGCGCGCCTCGCCGGGCTGGACGCCACCCTGCGCCAGGCCGTGGCGGACTATGACTTCAACACCTATGTCCGCAGCCTGACCGAGTTCTGCAACGAAGACCTCTCGGCGTTCTTCTTCGATATCCGCAAGGACAGCCTCTATTGCGATGCGCCGGCCGACGACAAGCGCCGCGCCTATCGCACCGTGCTCGACGTGCTGTTCCACGCGCTGGTGCGCTATGGCGCGCCGGTCATGGTCTTCACGGCCGAGGAAGTGTGGCAGAGCCGCTATCCCGGCGCCTCGGTCCACCTGCTGGAATGGCCCGAACTGCCTGTGGTGGAGGCGGACATGGCGCAGTGGGACGCCTTGCGCGCCCTGCGCACCAGCGTGAACGAGGCGATCGAGCCGCTGCGCCGCGAAAAGGTGCTGGGTTCGGGCCTGGAAGCCAAGGTCACCGTGCCGGCCGACGCGCCGGAAGCCGAAGGCGGCCTGGCGGAACTGTTCATCAGCGCGACAGTTGCGCGTGGGCAGGAGCTTTCCGTGACCCGAACCGATGACCACAAGTGCGGCCGTTGCTGGCGCCACCTTCCCGAAGTGACCGAAGACGGCGCGCTGTGCGGCCGCTGCGAAAGCGTGGTTGCCGCCATCGACGAGCACGCCGCGTGAGCCTGCTGACGCGCAACCGCCTGGCCGGGTTCGCCCTGGCCTTGGCCACCTTTGCGGTGGACCGCGGGGTGAAGGCGTGGATCGCCGGGCCGCTCGCCCTGCCCGAACAGGGCGCGATCTACATCACCAGCTTCTTCAGCCTGCGCTGGACGCAGAACCTGGGCGTGTCGCTGGGCCTGTTGAGCGCCAGTTCCAGCGAGGGCCGCCTGGCACTGCTGGCCATGACCGGGCTGATCGCCCTGGGCGTGGCGATCTGGATGCTGCGCGAAAAGGCCATGGGCGAGCTCGCCGGCCTGGCCGTGATCCTGGGCGGGGCCATGGGCAACATCTATGACCGCTTCACCCGTGGCTATGTGATCGACTATGCCGATCTGCATTTCGGCGAGGTTCGGCCCTTCCAGATTTTCAACCTGGCGGACGCAGCAATCACGCTGGGCGTGCTGATCCTGCTTGCCCGTTCGCTGTTTTCGCGCGAAAAGCGCGAGCCGGGCAGCCCCAGCCCAACGGAGATTTAAGTAATGCGCAAAGCCGTCGCCCTTGCCTTTCTCGTTTCGGCCGGGAGCTTTTTGGCTGCGTGCAGCTCCAACAGCTCGCTGTTCAACCGCGTGCGCCCTGACGAATTCGCCGTCAGCCGCCAGGCGCCGCTGGTCGTTCCGCCCGATTTCGCGCTGACCCCGCCCAACCCCGGCGCGCCGCGTCCGCAGGATGTCGATTCGTCGAAGCAGGCGCTCGATGCCCTGTTCGGCGGCCCGGCCCCGCGCAGCGCGGTGGAAACCGATACCCTGGGCAAGGCGGGCGCCTCGGCCGTCGGCATCCGCAGCACGGTGGGCGATCCGCAGACCAAGACCGTCGCCAAGGGCGCCCAGGTCAAGGATATCCTCGCCGCGCCGCAGGGCGATGGCGCCGCTGCCCGCGCGTCCATCCCGGGCTGATCGCGCCACGCCAGGACATGCGTGAAAAAGCCCGCCGGCATTTCCGGCGGGCTTTTTCATGCCCTTCGGCCCCGCCGCGCGTGTGGTAAGTGACACAGGCAACAGCATTTCCCGCCATTGCTTCATGTTACGTTCAGGTAAAATAGGGCCAGAACGCGACGCAAGCAGCCCTTGTTGGCCGCAACCATGAAATGTTATATCGTTCCTGAAAAAAGAGAACGAACCCGGCGGAGAGGCCGACGAACACCACGCCTGCGTCAGGCGGCGCTGCCAACAGCGCGCCCGCGTGGGTGCATGCAAGGTTTATGGAGGAGATTTCGATGCGTTCCATCCTGATGCTGGGATCAGCGGTCCTGGCTCTGGCCCCTGCTGCGGCCTGGGCTGATGCCCCGGCGGCCGATGCGCCTGCCAGCGACGGCGCGGCCGATGGCGCCACGGCCGGCGGCGGCAGCAATGCCATGCCGATCGTGGTCACCGCCACGCCGTTTGGCCACACCATCGATGATACCCCCACGGTGTCGGCGCGCGTCGATGCCGATGCGATCTCGCGCGCTGGCGGCGCCAGCATTGCCGATGCCCTGCGCGATGTGCCGGGCGTATCGTCCACCGGCTTTGCCTCTGGCGCCAGCCGCCCGATCATTCGCGGCATGGACAGCAACCGCGTGCGCCTGCTCGAAGACGGCACGTCCAGCTCCGACGTGTCGGACATCGGCCCCGACCACGGCATCCCCATCGATCCGCTCTCGGCCCGCTCGATCGAAGTGGTGCGCGGCGCGGCCACGCTGCGCTATGGCAGCCAGGCAATCGGCGGCGTGGTCAACACGATCAACAACCGCGTGCCCACCACCCTGCCGACCGAGGCGATCTCGGCCGAAGCCAGCACCAGCTACACCACGGTGAACAAGGGCGTCGAAACCGCCGCCCTGGTCGATGGCAAGGCCGGCCAGCTGGCCCTGCATGCCGACGGGTTCTGGCGCACGACCGACAACTATGACACGCCGCTCGGCACCCAGCAGAATTCCTGGTTCAACGGCTGGGGCGGCTCGGTCGGCGGATCGTATTTCCTGCCTGGCGACAAGAGCCACGTGGGCCTGGCCGTCACGCATTATGACGCGCGCTACGGCATTCCCAGCGACACCACCTATATCGACATGCGCCAGACCAAGGTGATGACGCGCAACAGCTTTGCGCTGGATTCGGGCCTGCTCAAGACCTTCACGCTCGATGGCAGCTATGGTGATTACCAGCATTCGGAAAAGAACCCGGATGGCTCGATCAACACCACCTTCAAGAACAAGGAATGGAACGGCCGCGGCGAACTGCTGCTCAACGCCATGGGCCCGGTGCGCAACACCGCGCTGGGCGTGGAATACCAGCACCGCGATTTCTCGGCCGTGGGCGAAGACAGCAGCTACCTGAACCCCGCCACCAGCCAGAACATCGCCGGCTACCTGTTCACCGAAATCCAGCTCGCCGATCCGCTCCACGTCGAAGCGAGCGGCCGCGTCGAACACGTGCGCATCACCGGCACCCCGGCCGATGACGCCTTCACCGTGCGCAAGTACACGCCGGTGAGCGGCGCGATCGGCGTGCTCTATACGCCGATCAAGGCGGTCAAGTTCGGCCTCAACTTCTCCAGCACCGGCCGCGCCCCGGCGCTGACCGAACTGTTCGCACGTGGTGCCCACGATGGCCCGCAGACTTATGAAACCGGCGATCCCAACCTCAAGATCGAGCGCGCCAACTCGCTCGAAGGCAGCCTGCGCGTGCGCCAGGGCGGCTTTGCCTTCACCGGTTCGGTCTATTACACCTGGTACAAGAACTATATCTATGGCGAGCTGACCGGCCGCACCTGCGATGATGACGGCGTGTGCGCCGCCAACCCCGATGGCGAACTGCGCGAGCTGTTCTATCGCCAGCAGGGCGCCAAGTTCCGCGGGCTTGAAGCGGAAATGAGCCAGGATCTGGTCAAGACCGACGAAGGCACGTTCACCGCCAAGGTGCTGGGCGATTACACCCGCGCCACGCTCGACAATGGCAGCAACGTGCCGCGCATCCCGCCCTATCGCATCGGTGGCGGCTTTGCCTGGACGGGCAAGACGCTCGATGCCGGGATCATGTTCAGCCACTATGGCCGGCAGGACAAGGCGGGCGATTTCGACACGCCCACCGCTGGCTACAACAACCTCAACATGAATGTCGCGTGGCGCCCGTTCAAGAGCCACCCGGGCATCGAGCTGGCGATCGTGGGCCAGAACCTGACCGACGATACCCAGCGCCTGGCGACCGCGCTCAACAAGGACCTGGTGGTCATGCCGGGCCGTTCGGTCCGCTTCGTGGTCAAGGCTGCCACGTTCTGATGGCCCTGGCGTGCGGTTCCACCGGGGTGGAGCCGCACGCCCTGCTTTGCGCCTGCGTCAGCGGCCGCTGCCGCTGCCGCCAATGCGATCGAAGCCGCTCGGCGTGGTATCGTTGCCAAAGCGATAGCTGGACGCCGTGATCCCGCCGCGCAGGTCGTTTTCCGAATAGACGCAGATGCCCGGATCATTCCCGCCCGCGCCCACTGCCACCATCAGCGGGATAAGGTGATCGGCCTGGGGATGGCAGATGCGCGCCGCCGGCGCCTTGTCCCATTCCAGCAGCGCTGCCGCGCGTTCGGCAGGCGCCAGATCGATCAGGGCATGGCGCAGCCATGCATCGAAGGCCGCCGATGGCGCCGCCGCCGCCGCGTTGAACTGGCGCAGGTTGTGATAGCTGAACCCCGATCCGATGATCAGCACGCCTTCGTCGCGCAAGGGCGCGAGGGCGCGGCCCAGCGCCAGGTGCGCCGCGACATCATAATCGGCATGCAGCGACAGGCTGAGCACGGGAATATCCGCCTCGGGCCAGATCGGCTGCAGCATCGAGAACGTGCCGTGGTCAAAGCCGCGGGTGGGATCGGTGCCCATGGCAATGCCGGCGGCCGCGCCCAGTTCGACCACGCGCCGCGCCAGATCGGGCGCGCCGGGCGCGGGATAGCGGATGTGATAGGTGTGTTCGGGAAAGCCGTAATAGTCATAGACCATGCCCGGCTGCGCGGCGGTCGACACGGTGAACTGCGGTTCTTCCCAATGGCCCGAAACCACCAGCACCGCGCGCGGGCGGGCAGGCAATTGCCCCGGCAAGGCCTTGAGCGAGGCTTCCAGCCAGGCAAAGCCTTCGCGGAACGGGCCATCGAGCCAGGGCCAGGGGCCGCCGCCGTGCGAGAGAAAGAACACCGGCTGTTGCTGCATGCGAAATCCATCCTTTCCCGTCCTATCTATGGATTGTTGTCGCCAATGACAGCGGCCAAAACCCTGCGCATCTTGTTGGCCCAAGTTGAACGCGCCGCTCCCTTGCAGGCGGCGGCCGGCTGCAGGGCGCAAAACCGCAAGCAATGGGTGGCACCATGGCCAAACCGTAATGTTTTGATCACGCCCCCGGCAGGGCACACGGGCTAGACCGCTTTTCGACGGTGAGCAGCTTGGACCCGCGACGTGACGGTCCCCTGTTCCGGTTCCACTTGGGCTGCTCGCCGTCACCCTGCCGCATGGCGCAGACCCCGCTTTCCCGATCCCCGGTTTTCCGGTAGCCGTCGATGCGCACAGGGCCCTTGCCCTTTTCGCGGCATACCATCCAGTACGTCGGAAAACCTCTCGTTTCGGAACCTCTCAGGCCGTGTCACGCCCCATCTTCTTCGATCCCACCGGCCAGCGCCGCCGCTGGACCCGCCGCCTGGCCTTTGCCGTGTTGGCCATTCTGGTCGGCATGTGCGTGGTCTTTGCCACCACCGTGGCCACGGTAACGCCGCGCGAACCGCTGAACTTTGCCCAGGAACACATGGCGCCGCTGCGGCTCAAGGGCCAGGTCAGCCGCCTGTCGCACCGCCTGGCCGCCCTGCTGGGCCGGCCCGCCACCGTGGTGCCCGCGCGCCAGCAGACTGCGCCGATCACCATCGGGTTCTACCAGGCAGAAAGCGATGAAAGCGCCGGCGCGCTGCAACACCATGTCGGCCAGCTCGATTGGGTTGCGCCCACGCTGATGTCGATCGATCACGTCGGCAACCTGACGGTGACCGACGATGCGCCGATGCGCCGGATCATTGCCGGGTCGCTACACCGCCCGCTGGTGGTGCCGGTCTTGCAGAACGTGCGCGAGAACACCGGCTGGGATGGCGCCGGCACCGCCGCGGTGCTGGCCAACCCGACGCGCCGCCTGGCGCTTGCCAATGCGATCGATGCCGCGCTCGACAAGTCGGGCGATGCCGGGGTGATGATCGACTTCGAAAACCTGCCGCAGACCGCGCTTGCCGGGCTGCACAAGTTCACCGCCGATCTGCATGCCCGCCTCGCGCCCAAGCACCGCGTGGTGGCGATCACCATGCCGGTGGATGACGAGAACTGGCACCCGCGCGCCTTTGCCGATGTCGCCGACAAGATCGTGCTGATGGCCTATGACGAGCACTGGCAGGGCGGCCAGCCCGGGCCGATCGCCTCGAACGGCTGGTTCCTGGGCCACGTGGCCGACATGATCAAGGGCACAGCGCCCGGCAAGGTCGTCGTCGCGCTGGGCAGCTATGGCTATGACTGGCACGAAGGCCATGCCGATGCGCTGACCATCGAAGAAGCCTGGCTGGCCGCGCATGACAGCGGCACCATGCCGGCGTGGGACAAGGCCAGCGGCAATGTCGGCTTTGCCTATACCGACGATACCGATACCCAGGATGGCACCCCCGCCGTGCGCCACGATGTGTGGATGCTCGATGCCGCCACCAGCTGGAACCAGATGCTGATGATGCGCCAGCTGGGCCTTGGCTCGGTGGCGCTGTGGCGCCTGGGTTCGGAAGATCCCGGGTTCTGGGACGTGCTCAAGACCTGGCGCAGCGGCGGCAAGACGCTGCCCGATCTGTCGCGCATCACGCAAAGCAGCAATGTCGACGTGGAAGGCAATGGCGAAATCCTGCGCATCGATGCCACGCCCACGCCCGGCACGCGCACCCTCGCCACCGATCACCGCCTCGGCTTGGTGACGGGCGAACGCTATGATTCGCTGCCCACGCCCTATGTCGTGCGCCGCACCGGCGACCGGCCCAAGCTGGTATCGCTGACGTTCGACGATGGCCCGGACCCGACCTGGACGCCGCAGATCCTGGCGATCCTGGAAAAGTATCACGTGCCCGGCACGTTCTTCGTCATCGGCGAAAACGGCGTGGCCAATCGCGGCCTGCTGCAGCGCATGGTGGCCGACGGGGACGAGATCGGCAACCACAGCTATACCCATCCCAACATGGCCAACAGCACGCCGACCGGGATCAAGCTGGAACTCAACGCCACGCAGCGCCTGATCGAGGCCTATACCGGACGGTCCACCCGCCTGTTCCGCGCGCCCTATTTCGGGGACGCCGAGCCGACCACGGCCGACGAACTCGATCCCGCGCTGGTCGCGCAGAACCAGGGCTATACCATTGTCGGCCTGCACGCCGATCCGGGCGACTGGATGCGCCGCCCGGCTGACGAAGTGGTGAAGCTGACGGTCGATGCGGTGAACGCCGGCAATGCCGATCGCTCTGCCAACATCATCCTGCTGCACGATGGCGGTGGCGATCGTTCGCAGACCGTGGCCGCCCTGCCGCGGATCATCCAGCAGTTGCAGGCCCAGGGCTATCGCTTCGTGCCGGTGTCCACGCTGGCCGGGCTCAAGCGGGACGACGTGATGCCGGCCGTCAAGGGCTGGGATCTGATGGCGGTGCGCCTCGACATCGGCATCTTCGCCGTGCTCGCCGCCGCGCTCGCCACGCTCAACTGGACGTTCTTCTTCGCCATCGCGCTCGGCACGCTGCGCGCCGTGGGGCTGACCGGGCTGGCGCTGTTCCCGCAGCGCAAGCTGGGCCTGCCCTGGCGCGATCGTGCCAAGGACGGCGGCGAAGACCCGACACCCTACCAGCCGCGCGTGACCGTGATCATCCCGGCCTATAACGAGGAACGGGTGATCGAGGCTTCGGTCCACCGCATCCTGGCGAGCACCTATCCGGCGCTCGACGTGATCGTGGCCGATGACGGATCAAAGGACGCGACCAGCGCGATCGTGGCCAAGGCGTTTGGCGATGAACCGCGCGTGCGGCTGATGACGCTGGTCAACGGCGGCAAGGCCAGCGCGCTCAACCGCGCGCTCGCCGCCGCCGATGGCGAGATCATCGTCGCGCTCGACGCCGATACCCAGTTCGAGCCCGAAACCATCGGCAAGCTGGTGCGCTGGTTCGAAAAGCCGGAAATCGGCGCGGTGGCGGGCAATGCCAAGGTCGGCAACCGGGTGAACCTCGTCACGCGCTGGCAGGCAGTGGAATATGTCACCGCGCAGAACATCGAACGCCGCGCGCTGACCCGGTTCGACGCGATCATGGTTGTGCCCGGTGCCGTGGGCGCCTGGCGCCGCGAAGCGCTCAATGATGTGGGCGGCTATCCCGAAGATACCCTGGCCGAAGACCAGGATCTGACCATCGCCATCCAGCGCCAGGGCTGGAAGGTGGCCTATGACGAAGACGCCGTGGCCTGGACCGAAGCGCCCGAAACCCTGCGCGCGCTGGGCAAGCAGCGTTTCCGCTGGGCATTCGGCACGCTGCAGTGCCTGTGGAAGCACCGCGCCGTGGTGGCGCAGCAGCGCCCCTCGGGCCTGGCCTTCGTCGGCATTCCGCAGGCCTGGCTGTTCCAGATCGCGTTTGCCATCGCCTCTCCGCTGATCGACCTGGCGCTTGGCATCTCGATCGTCGGCACGATCGTGCGGGTGATCCAGCACGGCTGGGCCCAGACGCAGACCGATGTGCTGCGCATGGGCGCCTATTGGCTGGGCTTCACCCTGATCGATCTTGCCTGCGGCCTGGTGGCGTTCCGGCTCGACGTGCGGGAAAAGCGCCTGCCGCCGTTCCTGCTGCTCAGCCAGCGCTTCGTCTATCGCCAGCTGATGTACGGCGTGGTGATCCGCGCGGTCAGCGCCGCCCTGGCGGGCCTGGGCATCGGCTGGGGCAAGCTGGAGCGGACCGGCCGGGTAAGCGCACCGGAAGGCAAGAAGACCTCCTGACCAGGCCGTCGGCGCCCCGCCCTTGCTTGAAGGGCGGGGCGCCAGATGCACGACGGCGACACCGGCCCCGGCTGCCTCCCGGCTCTAGCGGGGCAGATGCAGCGTCAGCGACAGGCCCCCGCCGTCCGCCTCGCCCAGTTCCAGCCGCCCGCGATGCAGCCGTGCCACGGCATTGACCATCGACAGGCCGAGGCCCCCGCCAGGCAGGGTGCGGGCATTGTCGAGGCGCACGAACCGCTCGATCACGCGGGGGCGATCCTCCGGGGCAATGCCCGGCCCGTTGTCGGCCACTTCCAGCATGGCTTCCCCCTCTGCCACGCAAGTACGCAGGGTGATGGCCGTGCCACCATATTTCAGGGCATTGTCGATGGCATTGGCCAGGGCGCGCGAAATCAGCTCGCGGTCGGCCATGATCCAGGCTGGCGCCAGGTCCAGCGTCATGGTCACGCCCGATTGCTCGGCCAGCGGCTCGTAAAGCTCGGCCATGTCAGCCACCACTGCTGCCAGATCGAGCGAGACGCGCCGATCCTGCGCCGTGCCGCCTTCCAGCCGGCTGATTTCCAGCGCGGTTTCCAGCATCGCGCGCAGCCCGTCAGCGTCCGCACGCGCGGCCTGCAGCGCCTCGATCGCGCCGGGTTCATCGACGCGCGCCAGCGCCGTATCGATCGCCGCCGAAAGACGCGTGACGGGAGAGCGCAGATCGTGCGCCAATGCGCCCGACACTGCACCGAGTTCCGCCACCAGGCTGGCAATCCGTTCGGCCATCTGGTTCATCTGCAGGCGCAGATGGTCAAAGCCATCGCCGCTTTGCCCCTCGGCCAGGCGCATGCCGAAATTGCCGGCGGCCAGCTCTTCGGCCGCCTGGGCAATTTCATGGGTGCGGCTGCTGATCGCCACGCCCAGCACCACCGCGCTCAACAGCGCCAGCGCCACGGCCACGGCAATGGTCAGCCCGATCGCGGCGGCAAAGGCCAGGTTGAAGCGCCTCTCGCTGGCGCCCATCAATCCCACGGTCAGCTTGGCCCCATCGGGCAGGGTCGTGGCCAGGACCAGCGCCTCCTGATCGGTGGCACTGTCGCCCCGCCGCACCAGCACCGATTGCGGGCGTGGCCCTGGCGCGATGGCCGGGACGAAATCGATATTGCTGGTCAGGGACGGCGCGCTGCCCCCGGCCAGCGCCACGAACACGCCGGGATCGGCCACGCTGCCGCGTTGATCGCGGATGAAATCATCGAGCGATTCCCGGCCGCCGCTGTAGAACGCGGCGAGCAGATCGTCGCGCACGTCGATCACCTGGTCTTCGCGGTCGGCCCGGACCACGTCGAGCATCTGGGTGCGCAGGAAGAAGATCGCCGCCGCGCTCGACAGCAGCTGCAACACGAAGACCGCCGCCACCAGCCGCAGCATGGTGGGCGACAGGCGGCGCTGGTGCATGGCCCGGCCCAGCATCTTCACAGCCCGGCTGCCATCGGCCTGGCCACGCTCAGTCGGCCGCCATGCGATAGCCCGCGCCGCGCACGGTGTGGAACAGCGCCTGTTCCTCGCCATCGTCGATCTTGCGGCGCAGGCGGCTGATATGCACGTCGATCACGTTGGTGCCGGGATCGAAATGATAGTCCCACACTGCTTCCAGCAGCATGGTGCGGGTCACCACCTCGCCCTGGTGCAGCAGCATGTATTCGAGCAGGCGGAACTCGCGCGGTTGCAGCGTGATCTTGCGCGCGCCGCGCTTGACCTGGCGGGTCAGCCGGTCGAGTTCCAGATCTGCGCAGCGCAGCACGGTGTCCTGCGCCTTTTGCCGGCCGGTGCCACGCCGGGTCAGCGCCTGGACCCGCGCCAGCAGTTCGGCAAAGGAGAACGGCTTGCCCAGATAGTCGTCCGCCCCGGCGGTCAGGCCAGACACGCGATCATCGGTACTGCCCAGCGCCGACAGCACGATCACCGGCGTCTCGACATCGGCGGCGCGCAATGCCTTGAGCACGGCAAGGCCATCCATGCCCGGCAGCATGCGATCGAGCACGACCACGTCGAACTGGCTGTCGGTGGCCAGAAAAAGCCCATCCCGGCCGTTTTCGGCGCGGTCCACGGTATAGCCTTCTTCGGCAAAACCGCGCGCGATATAGTCCCCAATCTGGGGATCGTCTTCAACCAGGAGGATGCGTCCGGCCACAAGCCACTTCCATGACAACGAGTTAATCTTGCCCCCACTGCCCGGACAGGGCGCAGGGACCATGCCATGCCCATCATGGCTATTGGCTTTCCCGGTCGCAAGCTGTTTGCCCTTGCCGCCGCCCTGCCCTTGCTGGGAGGCGCGACGATGGCCGCGACCGGGTATTTCGCCGGCTATTTCGATCGCCAGGCCATGCACTACCGCCCCGCGCTTGGCCAGCCACGCCAGGATCTGGTGGCAATCTACTTTTCCGGCGACATGGGCCTGCGGCTGGGCGCCGGCTGCCGCACCGTGGCGGCACTGCGCCGCCAGGGCCTGGCGGTGATGGCGGTGGATTCGCCGGCGCTGTTCCGCCTGACGCGCGATCGCGCCTTTGTCGATGCCCTGGTGGCCGATACCATTCGCGCCGCGCTGGCCCGCAGCCATGCCGCCAAGGTCGCGCTGATCGGTGCGGCGTTCGGCGCCGGCATTCTCGATACCGGGCTGGGCGCGGTGCCGGCCGATCTGCGCAGCCGCATCGCCTCGGTCGTGCTGGTGCAGCCGGGAACGGCAGTCTATTTCCAGGCCAACCCGGGCGGGCTGATCCACCCCGGCGCGCCGGACAGCGATCCGCACCGCACCGTGCGCCTGCTCAACGGCTTGCCGGTGACCTGCATTGCCAAAAGCAGCCAGGACCAGGGCCTGTGCGCGGCCGGCCAGCTTGCCGGGGCCAGCCATGTCCAGCTTGATGCACTGCGCCCGCGCGGCCCGGCATACACGGTCGATATCGCCAGCATCGCCGCCAATGCCGCGCTGTTTCCGCCCGGGCCGATGCACTGACGCCACGGCCTGCCGGGAACGGCATCACGCCATATGGAATCAGGCCCAAGTTATATCAGGGTAGCGACGGTCCGACCGGAGGATGGCCCGGCATGGGCTGCATCGTGCCGGGCACCGCGCCGCCCGGGCCCATCGTCGCCGGCGCGCCGCCGATGGCGCCGCTATAGCCATAGCCCTGCTGGATGAACGGGCCCATCGCGCCGCGGGTGGCGCCCAGCGTCGGCCCGACCTGGCCGGGTTGGTCCGGGCCGGGATCGGGCGATTGCGCGGCCAGCCGCGCGCGATCGGTGGGTGCGGCCGGGGGCAGCACCGGATCGGGATCGCTGGTATCGTGGCCAGCACTGCCCGTGGCCGGCGGCATGATGATCACCGGCGGCGTTTCCGCGGCCAGCGCATCGCCCTGGCCCTGCCCTGGCGCTGCCGCGGTACTGGGCTTGTTCACCGATCCGGCGCCCGCGCGGCTGGCAGATCCTGCCGCAGCCGCCGGCGCCGAGGATGCCGCTGCCACCAGGGCGGGCGCACCCTGTGCCTGGCCGGCAACGGCGGCCTGGTCTGGCGCCTGGTCCTGAAACGGAGAGCCGAAGATCGCTATTGCCGCAAGGCTGGCCGCCACGGCACCGATGCCGGTGCCGCCCAGCATCAACAGCGCGCCGCGCCAGGCGGTAAGACGCGCCGCGATCGGCCGCTTTCCGCCCTGGTCGGTGCCGCCAACCACGCGCAGTGGAACCACCTGCGCACCAGCGCGCATGGGGGCAATCGCCACGCTGGCTGCGCTGTCATACCCCGGCATCGCCAGCTGCGGGCGCAAAGGCACGTCGCGCAGGATGCGCGCGGTCAGGCCGGGGGGCAATGCCGGCGCTTCGTGCAGGGCGAGAATCTGGTCGAGCGACGCGTCGGAAAGCGACGCATCGGCATGGCGCAAGGGGGCCGCTGACAAGCCTGCCGCCTGATCCCGGCCCGGATCGGCGATGCGAGGCTGATTGTCTGTCACGCGCGGGCGCCTGCGCCTGTAGCAAAGGCGTGGGCCGCCGGTGAATCGGCAAAGTCGGCCGCGCCGGCAAAGGCCACGTCGCGGCAGGTAATGTCACGCGCTTCAAGCAGTTCACGCATCTGCCGCCTCGCCCTGAACAACAGCGACTCCATCGCCTTGATATTAAGATCAAGCACCTGTGCCGCAAGTGCATTGGAGAAGTTCTCGTAATAGCACAGGACCAAGGCCGCCCGATAGCGTTCGGGCAGATCGGCAAGCGCCGCCGCGACCTGGGCGCAGGCCTGGCGCTGTTCGATCAGGCGATCGGCCAGCGGCGCCTGGTCGGCGCAATCGGGCACCTCGTCTGTCACCACCACGCGGAAGCGCCGCTTGCGATCGAAACACAGGTTCATCGCCACGCGGTGCAGCCAGCCGACCAGGCCAGCGCCGGTCGGCTGCCAGCGCGGCGCGTTCTGCCACATGCGGGCAAAGCAATCCTGCACCACGTCTTCGGCATCGTGGCCATCGCCCAGCATGCGGGCGGCCACGCGATAGAGCGCAGCGGCATGGCGTTCGACCAGCACGGCAAAGGATGCCTGGCAGCCCTCGCCCACGCGTCGCATCAGCGCCACGTCGTCGCGCAGGGCCAGGCCCCGCCCATCGCGGGGCGGCTCCGGCTCGGCAACAGGCAGCGCCCGGGGCGAAAGCGCCCCGGCAGTGCCATGTCGATGATCGATGACCGGTCCAGCCGGATGAAGACCGCCAGGATCTTCGACCGGGGAAAGGGGCTCGCCCTGCAAGTCACCGCAAAAGGTCATGCGGTCCACCCGTCGCGCACGATGGTTGCTCCGTCCATTCCCTTGTCCCACAGCCCTGCTGACGGGTTTTGTCTGAACGGCAAATTTACAGTCACGGAAATTGTCTGAACATTTCTTCATCTTCGCTTGCGACGGATAGTGGTTTCGGCGCATTTCAGGCACTGGTAAAGCCGGCCTGCCCCGGATATGAAGCCCGCCATGTTGCCACCGGCCCGCCCCTGCTGGCCCTTTTGCCCAACGAGACGAGAGCCCATGCAGCGCCTCCCCAAGATTCGTTTTCTTTCGACCGTCGCCACCATGGCGATTCCGGCCGCCCTGGTGGCCGTTGCCACCCCGGCGCTTGCCGATACCACCGTGGGCACCAGCACGCTGACCGCCCTCAACACTTCGTCGGCCGGCAATATCACCGTCAACAGCAGCGGCGCGATCAAGCTGCCCAGCGGCGTTCCGATCACGATCGATTCGTCCAACACGGTCAATGTCAATTCCGGTGGCTCGCTGACCGTCGCCGGGGTCAGCAACAGCGCAGGCATCGTCGCCAATGCCGGGGTGACCACCACGATCACCAACGGTGGCACGATCACCGTCAGCGAAGACTATACCCCGCCGGTCCTGGGCAACAGCTCGGTCGTCAATGGCTCGGTCTCGCAGCTGACCAACCGCTATGGCATCCACATCCTGTCGGGCAACGCCACCACGGCGACGATCTCGAACACCGGCACGATCGGCGTGGAAGGCAACAATTCGGGCGGCATCGTCGTCAGTTCCCCGCTGACCGGCTCGATCACCAACACCGGCACGATCTCGGTCAAGGGCGACAATTCGGTTGGCGTGAGCACCGGCACCGTCACCGGCAACCTGGCGATCGGCGGCACCGTGGCGGTGATCGGCACCGGCGCGCAGGCCGTGGTCGTCAATGGCGACGTTAACGGCGCGCTGAAGATCGATGGCGCGATGAGCCAGGCGGTCAGCTACACCGCCGACGATGGCACCACCCAGACGCTGTCGCCCACCGCGCTGAGCAGCGGCAAGGCTGCCGTGCAGGTTTCGGGCAACGTCACCGGCGGCGTGATCGTGACCGTGGCGTCGAGCACCAACAACGTCACCGAAACCACCGGCTCGATCCAGTCCTACGGCACCAGCCCGGCGCTGCTGATCGGCGGCGCCGGCAACACCACGATCGGTTCGGTCGTGGCCACCTCGGGCACCTATTCGGTTGCGATCGACGGCAGCGCCAGCGCCACGGCCTATTACAGCGGCCTCAACGCCTATGGCGTGGTGATCGGCGGCCAGGGCGGCACCGTCAGCCTGCCCAACGGCATCGGCGTGCACGGCACCGTCACGGCCACCACGGTCAACGGCGATGCCACCGCCATCCTGCTCAACCAGGGTGTCACGGCTACCTCGCTCTACAACGAAGGCACGATCAAGGCGACGGCCAGCGGGGTTGCCTCGGGCAATCTTTATGGCATCCGCGATCTGTCGGGCACGCTCAACACCGTCAACAACACCGGCTTCATCACCATCAGCGGTGCATCGACCGGCAAGACCGCGGCGATCGACCTGTCGGCCAATACCAGCGGCGTGACGATCAAGCAGTACCTCAATGCCACCGGCGTCACCAGCCAGGCATCGGACAAGGCCGCGTCGGGCTACAACGTGGCGACCGCGCCGGTCTACACCGCGATCACCGGTGACATCTACACCGGCAGCGGCAACGACACGGTGGACATCGAATCCGGCAAGGTGACCGGCAATGCCTACCTCGGCACCGGCAACAACACCGTGATCATGGCTGACGATTCCAAGTGGATCGGCAACATCGATTTCGGCACCTCGGGCACCGCCTCGATGACGATGAGCGCCAATGCGCGCTTTACCGGGCAGATGGCGCTCAACGACCAGGTCGGCACGCTGACCATCGGCGGTTCGGCGATCTGGGCCGGCACCATCACCGGCGGTTCGCAGCTCAACGTCACGGTCAACGGCGGTTCGTTCGGCGCCAATGCCGTCGGCACCACCACGATCAACAACCTGACGGTCAATTCCGGCGGCGCGCTGGGCGTCTATGTCGACTCCACCGGCACGGCTTCCAAGCTGGTGGCCAACACCGCCACGTTCGCCTCGGGTGCCAAGATCAACGTCTCGGTGTCCTCGTTCCTGAGCGCGACCACGCCGCAGACCATCGTCTCGGCCGGCACGCTGACCGGCGGCAGCAATGTCACCACCAGCTCGCTGTCGCTGCCCGTGCTCTACACCGGTTCGATCTCGCAGAGCGGCAACGACCTGATCCTGTCGCTGTCGCGCAAGACGGCCGCGCAGCTTGGCCTGACCTCGCCCCAGGCAGCCGCCTATGACGCGATCATCGGCAACGCGGCCAACTACACCAACCTGCAGGCCAGCCTGCTCCAGGTGACCGATACGCCGACGCTGCAGAGCCAGTTCAACCAGCTGCTGCCCGATTATGCCGGCGGGGCGTTCGATTTCGTGACGCGTGGTTCGCGCCAGGCGGCGCTGCACGTGGCCGACGATTCGTCGCTGTTCACGATCAGCAACACCGGCATGTGGCTCGAGCCGCTCTATTTCCGCGCCAGCAAGCATGACGATGATTCGGTCGGCTACAGCCTGAGCGGCGGCGGCGTGTCCTTCGGCCTCGAACGCGCCACCGCGCTGGGCAACATCGGCGCCTACTTCGACTGGACCAGCGGCACGGTGAAGAACCACAACCAGCAGTCGCTGGGCGTGAACAACATCGAAATCAACGCCTTCTGGCGCAAGGCGTTCGGCAAGCTCTACACCTTTGCCCGCGTCGGCTATGGCCGCTCGTCGTTCAAGCTTGACCGCACCTTCACCGGCGCAGTTGACTCGGCAACGATCACCTATGCGGCGCACGGCGGCTGGAAGGGCCACTCGCTGTCGGCCACCGGCGGGTTCAGCTATGACATCGATCTGAGCGACACGTTCAAGATCAAGCCCAAGGCGAACATCGAATACTTCCGCCTCAAGGAAAACGGCTACCAGGAAACCGGTACCGACGCGATGATCCTGCTGGTGCGTGACCGCAGCAGCACGGCGGTCAACGCCACCACCACGCTGGGCTTTGCGTGGAGCAGCGGCCCGAGCAGCTACGAAGGCCGCCCGTTCACCGTGGAAGCCGACGTGGGCCGCCGCAGCCACCTGTCGGGCGACCTGGGCGCCACCACCGCGATCTTCGGTTCGGGCCAGTCGTTCACGCTCACCCCGGAAAACGTGCAGTCGGCCTGGATCGGCTCGATCGGCATTCTTCAGGGCGGTCTCGACTATACCTGGAAGATTTCGGCCGGCGCGGAAAAGCCGCAGAACGGCGGCATCGCCGCCAACGTGCGCGCTTCGCTCAGCATCGCGCTCTGATCACGGCGCCTTGGGCGCCACATCCACAGGACAGGGGCGGCAACCACGCGGTTGCCGCCCCTTTCTTGTTTGCACAGGTTGGCCCCGCCATCGCCCGCGCGCCGCGGCGCGTTGGCCAGGGGTCACCTGCCCGCAAAAGGAAACATCATGGAAGATCCCCGCAACCTGCCGCCCGAGCAGCGCGCACGCCGCTTTGCCCGCGCCGGGCTGACCGTGGCGATCATCGTCGCGGCCATCATTCTGGTGATCTTCGTGGGGCGCAACCTGTGGCACGCCCGCGTGCTGCACCAGGAAGAGCGCACCGGCATCGCCAACGACGCCTGAGGGCGCGCTGGCTCAGCCTGGCGTCGAAGGTGCCGCCAAGGCGCCGTGGTCGCGGCCGAAATCGGGGCGGGCATCGTCCTGGCCCATGGCGATGATCGAGCGGCGGATCGCCCGGGTGCGGGTGAAATGCTCGAACAGCGCGGCACCATCGCCCTTGCGGATCGCCTTCTGCAGCTCGGTCAGGTCTTCGGTGAACACCTGTAGCATGGCCAGCACGGCATCGCGGTTGTGCAGGAACACGTCGCGCCACATCGTCGGATCAGAGGCGGCGATGCGGGTGAAATCGCGAAAGCCGCCGGCCGAATACTTGATCACCTCGCTCTGCGTCACCTCTTCCAGGTCAGACGCGGTGCCCACGATGGTGTAGGCGATCAGGTGGGGCAGGTGGCTGGTCACCGCCAGCACCAGATCGTGGTGGGCCGCGTCCATCATTTCGACGCGCGCGCCAAGCCCTTCCCAGAACGCGGCGACGCGCGCCACGGCCGTGGCATCGGCGCCGTCGGGCGGGGTAAGGATGCACCAGCGCCCGGCAAACAGCGTGGCAAAGCCGGCGTCGGGCCCGCTCTGCTCGGTGCCGGCAACCGGGTGGGCGGGCACGATCGTGGCATGGGGCAGCGCATCGCCCAGGGCCTTGAGCACGCTGGCCTTGCTGGACCCGACATCGCTGACCACGCAGCCGGCAGGCAGATAGGGCGCCACCGCAGCGGCGGCAGCGGCCATGGCGCCCACCGGCACGCAGAACACCACGAGGTCTGCATCGGCTACGGCCTGCGCCGGCGTGGCAGCGATGGTATCGGCCAGGCCGATCTCTGCCGCGCGGGCGCGTACTGCCGCATCGGCGTCATAGCCGGTGACGATCACCCCAGCGAGGCGCGCGCGCGCCGCCAGCGCCACCGATCCGCCCAGCAGGCCCAGACCGATGACCGCGATGCGCGTGAAGGGTGCCGCGCTCACCGGGCCGTGCCTGGCGCAGCGTCTGCCATGGTGCGCAGCGCGGCGGCGATGGCATCCATCTGCGCGGGGGTGCCGATGGTGATGCGCAGGCACTGCGGCAGCCCCTGCCCGGGCAGCCAGCGGGTGATATAGCCCGCATCCATCAGGCCGAGATAGGCCGCCTCTGCCGTCAGCGCGCCGGTAAATTCGATCAGCACGAAGTTGGCCTGGCTCGGCAGCGCGCGCAGCCCGTGGTTGCCCAGCGCCTCCAGCGCGGCGACGAACCGCGCGCGCTCGGCCCGGTTGTGCGCGGCCGATGCCTGGACGAACGCCTGATCGTTTACCGCCGCCAGGCCCATCGCCTGCCCGGTGAGCGAAACGTTGAACGGCCCGCGAATGCGGTTGAGCATGTCGATCACGTCAACCGGGCCGGTGGCCCAGCCGATCCGCTCTCCAGCCAGGCCATAGATCTTGGAGAACGTGCGCGTAACCAGCACGTTGGCCGCATTGCGCGCCAGATCGAGCGCGCCATCGTCATCTTCGGCCGCGACATATTCGGCATAGGCCTGGTCCACCACCAGCAAGACATCGGGGCGCAGGCCCGCGTGCAGCCGCGCGAGTTCGGCACGGCCGATATAGCTGCCGGTGGGGTTGTTGGGATTGGCCAGGAACACCACGCGGGTGCGCGCGGTCACCGCCGCCAGCAGCGCATCGACATCGGTGCCGAAATCGGCGTCCGGCGCTTCTACGGGCGTTGCGCCACAGCGCCTTGCCGCAATCGGATAGACCGAAAAGCCATAGCGCACGAACAGCACTTCATCGCCGACGCCGGCATAGGCCTGGGCGGCGATATGCAGCAGTTCATCCGAACCCGTGCCCATCACGATGCGCGCGGGATCGAGCCCGTGCAGCGCGGCCAGCGCGCCGCGCAGATCCTTGCTGTCAGGATCGGGATAGAGCGCGGCATTGGCCACCTGCGCGCGCGCGGCCATGGCCGCCGCGCTGGTGCCCAGCGGGTTTTCATTGGCCGACAGCTTGATCAGCGGCTGCCCATCGAGCCCGGCCGATTTGCCCGGCACATAGGCATGGATCGCCTTGATCCAGTCCTTGGGCTGCGGCCGCGAACGGTCGAGGCTGGCGGTCTGGGCGGATGCGGGCGCGGTCTGGTCGGTCATGATGGCATGGGCTTTACGCCATGACCGGCGCATTTCAAGCGTTACGCAGCCTCGGTCCAGCTCAGCCCCGCGCCGTTCCAGTCTGTCGCCATGGCAAAGGCGGGCATCGTCACCTTGGCGTTGGGGCCGCGGTTGATCTGCAACGGCCCGTTGGGGCCAGCCCCCAGGGTCAGCCCGGCAGCGGAAAGCTGATAGGGCGAGACGCGATAGCGCGTGCACAGGCCGCCGTTGCCATCGCTGACCAGTTCCTGCTCGAACTCCAGCCCCTGCTGATGCCCCTGGCTGCGCCGCACGCGCGCCACCACCAGCTGGCCATCGCCCAGGTCGAGCACGAACGGCGTTTCGAGCGGCACTTCGAGCAGGCCCTCGATCAGCGCGCCCGATTTCGACAGGTTGCGCAGCACCACGGGATAATAGTGATCCTCGTGCACCACGCCCACGCGGCGGAACATCGCCTGCCGCTGATGCCGCTGGCGCGCCGGGCCGGATGGCTCGATCGTCCAGTCTCCGCCGGAAAGGCCGGCAACGAACGTGTCGTTGTCGAGCGGCTCGCTATAGATGAAGCCCTGGACGTGGCTGACGCACAGCGCTTTCATCAGGTCGAACTGGTCAAAGCTTTCCACGCCCTCGGCCGTGGTTTCCATGTCCAGCGCCTGGGCCAGCGCGACGATCGCGGTGATGATCGCGCGGTTGCGGTTGCCCGGCTGGGTCGCGCCACGCACGAACGACTGGTCGATCTTGATCTTGTCGAACGGCGCGCTTTTGAGATAGCCGAGACTGGAATAGCCGGTGCCGAAATCGTCGAGCGCCAGGCGCACGCCCAGGCCCTTGAGCGCGTTGAAACGCGCATCGGTCAGGCCGCCCTCTTCCAGAAACACGCCTTCGGTGATTTCCAGTTCCAGCCGCGCGGGATCGAGCCCGGATTGCGCGAGGGCCGAGGCGACCAGTGCGGGAAATGCCTCGTCGGCAAACTGCACGGGCGAGACATTGACCGCCACGCGCAGCGGAACCTCCCAACCGGCAGCATCGGCGCAGGCCTTGCGCAGCACCCATTCACCGATCGTGCGGATCAGGTTGGATTCCTCGGCAATGGGAATGAACCGCGCCGGCGACACCTGGCCATGTTCGGGATGGTTCCAGCGCAGCAGCGCCTCCACCCCGATCACCTGGTTGCTCTGCGCCTTGACGATGGGTTGATAGTGCAGGGCAAACTGGCCCTGCGCCAGGGCATCGTGCAGGTCTTCCTCCAGGGCCTTGCGGTCCTCCGCCGCCTTGAGCAGGTCACTGGAAAAGAAGCGGAAGCGCCCGCGCCCACTGCCCTTGGCGGCATAGAGCGCAAGATCGGCGCTGCGCACCAGATCCTCGGCCGCGGCGCCATCGAACGGGGCGATGGCCACGCCGATCGACGCGCCGATCAGGCAGCGGCTGCCATCGATCAGATAGGGCTGGGAAATATCCTCGATCAGGGCTTCGGCCAGTTCGCCCAGGTGTCCGCGATCCTCCACTTCGGGCAGAATGATCTGGAATTCATCGCCGCCCAGCCGGCACACCCGGCTGGCATCGCCCACCAGGCGCACCAGGCGATCGGCCACCTGCTTGAGCAGGGCATCACCGGCAGCATGGCCCAGCGTATCGTTGACCTGCTTGAAGCGATCGAGATCGATCAGCATCGTGGCGCAACCGCGCCGGGTGGAGGCCAGCGCGGCAAGCTTGCGCGCCAGCGTCTGGTTCATGTGGCGGCGATTGGCGAGCCCGGTCAGCGGATCGTGCAGTGCCAGGTGCGAGCTTTCCTCGGCATGGCGGCGCTGGTCGCTGATATCGGCGCAATGGCCGTGGAACCCGGCGAACTGCCCACGATGGTGCACGGCTTCGCCCGACAACGACCACCAGCGCGGCTGGCTGGCCGGGCCGGTGCGCACGGTCAGCCGTTCAAAGCGGGTGCGCCGCGCCAGCACAAAGCGCAGCGAGCGCTCGCTGCCATTGTCGCCCTGGGTTTCATCATGGTGGAACAGATCGAGCAGGGTACGGCCCAGCGGGTCGCCCTCGCCCGCAAGCAGCGCGCGCGCAGCCGGGGATAGATAGGTCAGCCGGCCATCGGCATCGCTGGACCAGAACGCCCCCAGCCCGAGCGCTTCATAGGCGCGGCACAGCGCGGTGGCATGATCGGGCGCCAGGCCGGCGTCCCTGGCCGTGGGCGCAGCCGCAGGCGCGCCCACCGCGCCCTCGGACCGTTCATTGCCACTGTTGCCTGGCCTGCCCCAGGCCATGCGCCGGATCACCATCAGAATCTCCGCCCAAGGGACGCTTTCGCTCAGGTGTTCTACGATGGGACAATTGCGTGATCGTTAACTTTGCAAAGCCGCGCCGGGGCTGCCGGGCGAACAAAAAAGAAGGCCGGAAGCGCGTGCGCTTCCGGCCCAGGTCGTTCGCAGGAGGAACATGGTTTGGCGGAGGAGGGGGAGAGAGGGAGAGGATCAGGCCCCCCACCCCGCCAAGCTGGTGAAAACTTACATGTTGTAGGCGCGTTCGCCGTGTTCGGAGATGTCGAGGCCTTCGCGCTCGGCTTCTTCGGTCGGACGCAGGCCGATCGTCTTGTCGAGAGCGATGAACAGGACTGCCGAGACACCGCCGGAGAGCACCAGGGTGACGCACACGGCCTTCACCTGGGTGATGATCTGGGCGACCAGGTCATAAGTGCCGGCCTTGGCGGGGAACACGGTGTAGTCGATCCAGCCCTGGCCACCCAGCGAGGGGTCGGCCACGATGGCGGTGCCGATGGCGCCGACGATCCCGCCGACACAGTGCACGCCGAACACGTCGAGCGTGTCGTCATACTTGAGGGCGTTCTTGACGGTGGTGACGAAGAAGAAGCAGATCGGCGAGACGACGAGGCCGAGGACGATGGCACCCATCGGCGCGGCATAGCCGGCCGCCGGGGTGATCGCGACGAGGCCGGCTACGGCACCCGAGGCAGCGCCCAGCATCGAGGGCTTGCCATGCTTGATCTGCTCGACGACCGACCAGGAGACGGCGGCGGCGGCAGTGGCAACGAAGGTGTTGATGAAGGCGAGCGCGGTGGCCGCGTTCGATTCCAGGCCCGAACCGGCGTTGAAGCCGAACCAGCCCACCCACAGCAGCGAGGCGCCGATCATGGTCATGGTCAGCGAGTGCGGCGGGGTGGCTTCCTTGCCAAAGCCCAGGCGCTTGCCGATCACGAGGCAGCCGACGAGGCCAGCGATACCGGCGTTGATGTGCACCACGGTGCCACCGGCAAAGTCCAGGCCGCCCCAGCCATAGATCAGGCCGGCGTCAGAAGTGTTGGACGAGAGGAAGTCGGGACCGGCGAAGTACCACACCATGTGGGCCATCGGGAAATAGACCAGGGTGAGCCACAGCACGGTGAAGATCATCAGCGGCGTGAACTTCACGCGCTCGGCAAAGGCGCCCACGATCAGCGCCGGCGTGATGCAGGCGAAGGTCATCTGGAAGATGACGTAGACATATTCGGGCAGGTAGACGTTGTTGGAGAACGTCGCTGCATAGGTCGAGGTGGAAACCCCCGCCAGGAACATCTTGGAGAAGCCGCCGACATAGGGCGAGCCGCCGGTGAAGGCCATCGAATAGCCCCAGCAGACCCAGCACAGCGCCGCGACCGAAACGATCATCAGCACCTGCATCAGCACCGAGAGCATGTTCTTGGTGCGCACCAGGCCGCCGTAGAACAGGGCGAGAGCCGGAATGCTCATCATCAGCACCAGAGCGGCCGAGACCAGCATCCAGGCGACGTCACCCTTGTTGACCATGGTGGCCATCTGGTCGGCCGTGGGGGCCTTGATCGGCCCGGTTTGCGCAAAGGCGGCAGAGGCCATGCCGAGGCTGAGCCCGGCTGCCGTCATGCCACTGATCATCTTGCGGATCATATGGTTTCCCCTCTGTTCGGAAGTCACAGCGCCATATCGCCGCTTTCGCCGGTGCGAATGCGCACCGCCGAAGCGAGATCGAGCACGAAGATCTTGCCGTCGCCGATCGCCTCGGTGCTGGCGGTTTGCTGGATGGTCTCGACAATCTGCGCCGCGAGGTCGTCGCTGGCAGCGATTTCGAGCTTCACCTTGGGCAGCATGTTCGTGGAGTATTCGGCGCCGCGGTAGATCTCGGTCTGGCCCTTCTGTCGGCCAAAACCCTTCACTTCCGACACCGTCATCCCAGCAACGCCCAGGCCCGACAGCGCTTCACGCACTTCGTCGAGCTTGAACGGCTTGATGATGGCGATGATGAATTTCATTCATGCCCCCTTTCACGGCCTCAACCAGCCGGTGCGGAACCGGCATGAATTGTTAAAGCAAAGGGCGTGCCAAATCCGTTTTCTTACGAAATCCGCGATTCCTGGAAACCATATCCATTGTCGAGCGTTTCGCCGCCGCTCGATTATTGTGCAGCGCACAGAATCTGCCTAAATTTTAGGCAGGAGCTTTCCCAGCCAGCCGCAACCGCGCCCACACCGGCAGGTGATCCGATGCCTGCTGCGCCAGGGGGCTGTGGTGCACGCCGATGCCGTCGACCACCCAGTCGTGGCTCGCGACGATGCGGTCGAGCTGGCCCAGCGGCCGCCGCGCGGGAAAGCTGCGGCCGGGCGCGAGAACCGACAGATCGGCGGGAAAGGCCTGGAGCGCGCCGCCGCGTGGCGCCCATTCGTTGAAATCGCCCATCAGCACGCGAGGCCCACGCCCGGCCGCCGCGCAGGCAACGCGCACCTGCTGGCGGCGGCGCAGGCCCGACAGGTCAAGATGCATGCCGATCACCCGCACGCCCTGCCCGCCCCATTCGAGATCCACCGCCACTGCTCCGCGCGGCTCCAGCGTGGGCAGGGGCACGGCATGGCAGCCGGTCACCACCAGGTCACGCCGCACCAGGATGACATTGCCGTGCCAACCCAGGCTGCCCGGCCGGCGCGCGCGGTCGATCACGCCGGGCGCCACCGCGCGCCACGGGCTGCCATGGGCCAACAGCGTGGGCGGGATCACCGCCTCGCGCGTGCCAAAGCGATTGTCTGCCTCTTGCAGGGCAATCACGTCGGCGCCCACCTCGTGCAGCACCATTAGGATGCGCTCGGGATCGCAGCGCCGATCGGCGCCGACGCCCTTGTGGATGTTGTAGCTGGCAAAGACCAGCGAATCGGCCGCCTGCATGGCCGGCACCCGCGCGGTCAGAGGAAGTCCCGCAGGGTGGCGATAAAGCGATCGAACTGGTCGTGGTGCAGCCAGTGGCCGGCATTTTCGAACTCGACCACCTCGGCGGTGCGGAAATGGTCGATGCGCCCGTCGCGAATCGGATTGCCGGCCCAGGAATCCGCGCCGTTGAGCAACAGTGTCGGGCTGGTGATCGCCTCCCACAGCTCGTGCTTGCGGTTCTGCGAAATGTCATAGGGATGTTCGATGTGCACGTAGGGATCGAACTTCCACGTAAACGTGCCGTCTTCATTGCGGTTGATGCCGTGGATCGTCAGATGGCGGGCCTGGGCATCGTTGATGTAGGGATTCTGCGCCTTCATGCGGGCGATCGCCGCCTCGATCGTGGGATAGCGGCGCGGCAGGCGGCCGGCGGCCTTGCGCTTTTCGGCGATGTAATCGCGGATGCGGCGGGCAAAGGGCACGGCGCGCATGCGCGCTTCCCAATCGGGCGTGGGAAAGATGCCTTCGATCGCCACCAGCTTGCGCACGTCTTCGGGAAAGAGGCCGGCATAGCGCAGCGCCACGGCGGCCCCCATCGAATGGGCCACGATCGTTACCGGCGCCAGGCCCAGCTGGTGGATCAGCTGCGCCACGTCATAGACCATGTCCATCACGCGATAGTTGCCGTCAGACGCCCATTCGCTGTCGCCATGGCCGCGATGATCGAGCGCGATGACATGCCAGTCTTCGCGCAGCGCCTCGGCCGTCCAGTCCCAGCTGCGACAATGGTCGCGGCCGCCGTGGATCAGCAGCAGCGGCGGTTTCTCCGCATTGCCCCAGTCCACGTAGTGGAGGCGCAGGCGTTGCGAGATGAAGGTGTTCGAAGTGGGACCGAGCAGATTCATGGCCCCACCCTGCCCATGCTGCACTGCGCTGGCAAGAGCGGGAACCATGCTGTCACCGACTTGGGGAAATACCACGAGGGCGTTTCCGCTGAAGACACCGGCGCAATAGTGCCGCCAAATCCGCGTTAGGCGATCACAAACAGCGCTTTAACGTTCCTTGGTTGCGCTGAACGCCAGGTCGGGGTTGCGTTCCTGCTGATAGCTCACGTCCCAGGCCGAGCGGGCCATGAAGACGGGATCGCCATCGCGGTCCTTGGCCAGGTTCGACAGGTTGAAATCGGCAAAGGCCCGCAGCGCTTCGGGCGTGCCCTTGAGCCAGCGCGCGGTATCGAACGGCGAGGGTTCGAGCACGGCCTCGACCTTGTATTCCGCTTCCAGCCGGCTGATCAGCACGTCGAGCTGCAGCTGCCCGACCACGCCCACGATCCACTGCGAGCCGATTTCCGGGTAGAACACCTGGATCACGCCCTCTTCGGACAGATCGTCGAGCGCCTTGCGCAGCTGCTTGGTCTTGGTCGGGTCTTTCAGCACCACGCGGCGCAGGATTTCCGGCGCGAAGTTGGGCAGCCCGGTAAAGCGCACGTCGTTCTTTTCCGACAGCGTATCGCCCACGCGCAGCGTGCCGTGGTTGGGAATGCCGATGATATCGCCCGCTTCGGCGCTATCGGCAATTTCGCGGTCCTGGGCAAAGAACAGGATCGGCGAATGCACCGCGATCGGCTTGCCCAGGCCCGAAGGCGTCAGCTTCATGCCGCGCTTGAACGTGCCCGAGACCATGCGCATGAACGCGATGCGGTCACGGTGCTGCGGGTCCATGTTGGCCTGCACCTTGAACACGAAGCCGGTCACATCCTCGCGCGTGGGATCGATCGTGCCCTGGTCGCTGGCCTGCGGGCGCGGCGGCGGAGCATAGCGGTCGATCGCGGCGATCAGTTCGGCCACGCCAAAGTTCTTGAGCGCCGATCCGAAATAGACCGGCGTCAGGTCGCCATGGCGATAGGCCGCCAGGTCGAACTGCGGATAGCCTTCGCGGCCCAGTTCGATCTCTTCGGCAAATTCGTCGGGAATGGCGCCGGCGGCCGGATCGCGCTTGCCGAGAAATTCGCGGCTGTCGCCTTCGGGGCGGGCGATGGTTTCGCTGGCAAAGTCATAGACGCCTTCGAAAATGCCGCCCATGCCCACCGGCCAGCTCATCGGCGCGACATCGAGCGCCAGAGCATCGGCCACCTCATCCAGCGTTTCGAACACCGGGCGGCCTTCGCGGTCCACCTTGTTGACGAAAGTGATGATCGGCACCGAGCGCATGCGGCACACTTCGAACAGCTTGCGCGTCTGCGGCTCGATCCCCTTGGCCGCGTCGATCACCATGATCGCCGAATCGACCGCGGTGAGCGTGCGATAGGTATCTTCGGAAAAGTCTTCGTGGCCCGGGGTATCGAGCAGGTTGAAGACGGTGCCGTCCTTCTGGAACGTCATCACCGACGAGGTTACCGAAATGCCGCGCTGCTGCTCGATCTTCATCCAGTCGGACCGGGCACGCCGCGCCTGGCCGCGCGCCTTGACCTCGCCGGCCAGATGGATCGCCCCGCCTTGCAGCAGCAGCTTTTCGGTCAGCGTGGTTTTGCCCGCGTCGGGGTGGGAAATGATGGCAAAGGTGCGGCGATTGGACATAGTCCGCGCCGCTTAGCCGCCCCTGACGGTCACGTCCATGCGGAAGCTGCGGCTCTCGCCCGGGGCAAGCAGGACGATGCCGGGCTTTTGCATGATATCGCCGGAAAAGCCTTCGGGATCGGCATGGCCAGCCCAGGGTTCGATGCAGATGTAATGCGCCCCGGGCACTTGCCACAGTCCCAGCATTGCCATGTCGGGAAACGCCACGTCGAGCGCCGGGCCACCTTCCACGCCATAGGTCAGCGCGCGGCTGGCAAGGTCGGTCCAGATCACCGCGTCGTTGGTGAACAGCTGCTCGCGCAGCGGCAGCATGCGGCCGCGCACCGGGGTGGCATAGCGGCGTTCGAGCACCAAGCCGGTCTGCGTGCTGACCCGCGCGATTGGCTCGGGCTCGTCCTTGGTGAAGACCAGGCGATGCGCGTGCTTGTCGGTGCTGCCCGGCAAGGGCCAGGCAAAGGCGGGGTGATAGCCGAAACTGAACGGCAGCGTTTCATTTCCCGGATTGCTGACCGTCGCGGTCACCGCCAGGGTCGCCCCCTCCACGGCAAAGGCCATGTCGAGCACGAAGGCAAACGGATAGACCGCGCGCGTCTCGTCCGAATCGCGCAGGCGGAAATGCGCCGTGGCGCCATCATGCGTGACCAGCGCAAAATCGGACCGGCGGGCAAAGCCGTGGCGCGGCAGCGTATAGGCCTTGCCATCGTGATGCAGCGTATCGCCGGCCAGCGACCCGACGATCGGGAACAGCACCGGGGCATGGCCGGTCCAGAACGCCGGATCGGCGTCGGTCATCCACTCCTGCCCGGCGCGATCGGTGATCGACCACAGCTCTGCCCCCAGCGGGTTGATCGCGGCGGTCAGCGTCTCGGACGCGATCGTGACAAGAGCAGGCTGGGTCATGGCCACACGGTATGGCCAGAGCGCGCGCTCTTCGCAAGTGCGGTATGCGCGGGCGCCATGCGAGCGCCCTTCCACAGGCTCAGGGCGAACGGAGGCAGGCAAAACCTGCAATCCCCGTTCGCCCTGAGCCTGTCGCAGCCGCCCAAGCCTTGATCAACCCCGCAAGACGCCGCCCTGCTTGGCCGCGGCGGCAACGATCTTGTCGGAAATCGCCTTGAGGGCGGCTTCGTCGAAGCTCTTGTCACCCGGCTGCAGCGTCACCTCGATGGCCAGGCTGCGCTGGCCTTCGGGAACGCCCTGGCCGCGGAAATCGTCGAACACGCGGGCCGCGACGATGCTGGCCTTGTCGGCACCCTTGACCGCACGCAGCACGTCGCCCGCCGGCACCTTGGCATCGACCAGGAACGCAAAGTCGCGCGTCACGGCCTGGAGCGCGGGCGGGGCGAAGTGCGGACGGGCAAAGCCCGGCGCGGCCTTCTTCGCCGGCACGCGATCGAGGAACAGCTCGACCACCGCAACCGGCACATCCAGGCCAAAGGCCTTGGCCGTGGCGGGGTGGATCATGCCAAAGCGCGCCAGGATCTGCTTGGGGCCAAGGCGCAGCGTGGCTGACTGGCCGGGATGGAACTGGCTGCCCGCCTCGCCCATCACCTGCAGGTTTTCCACCGGGGCGCCGGCCTGCGCGAGCAGCGCGATGGCTTCGGCCTTGGCATCGAACGCGTCAAAGGCCTGGGCCTTGCCATTGGCCCAGCCACGCGCCGTGCGCTCGCCCGCCAGGACCACGGCCAGGCTGAGGCGTTCGTCGCTGCTGCCATCGTCGGCGCGCAGATAGCGGCGCCCGATCTCGAACAGGCGCACGCTGGCTGCGCCGCGATCGCAATTGCGCCGTGCCGCCGCCAGCAGGCCGGGCAGCAGCGACGGACGCATCGCCTTCAGCTCTTCCGAGATCGGATTGGCCAGCGTCCACACGAATTGCCCATCGGCAAAGTGCTCTGCCTGGGCCGGCGGCAGGAACGACCAGGTCACCGCCTCGTGCAGCCCCCGCGCCGCTGCGGCGCGGCGCAGGCGGCGTTCGAGCATCTGCACCGGGGTGGCCGTGGGCCGCGCCACGCCATCGGTGCGCGGCAGCGGGGTGGACGGCACGGCATCGAGGCCGTGCACGCGGATCACTTCCTCCACCAGATCGGGCGCGCCGGCGATGTCCGGGCGCCAGGTCGGCACGGTCACGGTCCAATCCGCGTCCACGCCAAAGCCCAGCGCGGCCAGGATGCGCTTCTGTTCGCCCTGGGCCACGGCAACGCCGCCCAGTTGCCCGGCCAGTGCCGGATCATATGGCAGGCTGCGCTGCGCCACGGGCGGCGTGCCCACGCGCACCACTTCGCTGGCCTCGCCACCGCAGATCTCGAGGATCAGCGCGGTCAACAGGTCCATGCCGGTATCGAGGAACGCGGGATCGACTCCACGCTCGAAACGGCCACGCGCGTCGCTGGCCAGTGCCAGGGCCTGGCCGGTGCGGGCGATGTGCGCCGGATCGAAATAGGCGACTTCGAGCAGCACGTCGGTGGTCGCTTCCGAACAGCCGGAATGCTCGCCACCCATGATGCCGCCGATATCGTGCACGCCGGCATCATCGGCAATCACGGTCATGAACGGCTGGAGCGCATATTCCTTGCCGTTGAGCGCGACGAAGGTTTCGCCTTCGCGCGCCTTTCGGGCCGTCACGGCACCGGTCAGCTTGGCCAGGTCATAGGCGTGGGCCGGGCGGCCATAGCCGAGCATGACATAGTTGGTGATATCCACCAGCGCCGAGATCGGGCGCTGGCCGGCGGCCTTGAGCTGGTCCTGCAGCCACTGCGGCGACGCGCTGTTGGTCACGCCCTTGATCACGCGGCCATAGAAGGCCGGGCAGCCCTCGGCATCCTCGATGCGGATATCGACCGGGCAGGCGCCTTCGCCGGCCACGGGCGCAACATCGATGGCGCGCAGCGTGCCAATGCCGGCCGCCGCCAGATCGCGGGCAATGCCATAGACGCCCATGCAATCGGGGCGGTTGGGCGTGATCGCCACGTCGAACACCGGGTCAGACCCGAGGTAATCGGCAAACGACTGACCCAGCGCGGCATCAGCCGGCAGTTCGATGATGCCGTCGTGTTCCTCGCCCAGGCCCAGTTCGCGGGTGGAGCACATCATTCCGTTGGATTCGACGCCACGGATCGCGCTCTTGCGCAGTTCCATGCCATTGGCGGGAACGACCGCACCGGGCACGCCGAGCACGCCGACCAGGCCGGCGCGGGCATTGGGCGCGCCGCAGACCACCTGGAGCGGCTGCCCGTCACCCAGATCGACGCTGAGCACCTGGAGCTTGTCGGCCTGCGGATGCTTTTCCGCCGTCAGCACGCGGGCGACGCGGAACTGCTTGAGCGCGGCCGAGGCGTCGGTCACGCTTTCGATTTCCAGGCCCAGGCTGGTGAGCTTTTCGGCAATCTCGGTGGCGCTCGCCTGGGTATCGAGCAGGGCCTTGAGCCACGAAAGGGAAAACTTCACGGCTTCACTCCCACGCCGCCCGAAAGGGTGGGCACGTCGAGCGCCCCGAATCCATAGTGGCCGAGCCAGCGGGCATCGCCATCGAAGAAGGCGCGCAGGTCATCCAGGCCATACTTGAGCATCGCCAGGCGATCGACCCCGGTGCCAAAGGCAAAGCCCTGCCATTCATCGGGATCGAGCCCGCCGAATTCGATGACCTTGCGGTTGACCATGCCCGAGCCCAGGACTTCCATCCAGCCGCCGCCCGGCGCATCGCCGCTGCCGCCGACGACGCGCTTGCCGTTCACCAGGGTATAGCCCACGTCCACTTCCACCGAGGGTTCGGTGAAGGGGAAATAGCTGGGGCGCAGGCGCAGGACGATATCGTCACGCTCGAAGAACGCCTTGAGGAAGGTTTCCAGCGTCCACTTGAGGTGCCCCAGGTGAATGCCCTTGTCGATCACCAGGCCTTCGATCTGGTGGAACATCGGGGTGTGCGTGGCGTCGCTGTCAGAGCGATAGACGCGGCCCGGCGCGATGATGCGCAAGGGCGCGCCCTGCTTGAGCATGGCACGGATCTGCACCGGCGAGGTGTGCGTGCGCAGCAGCATGTCGCGCCCCTGCCCGTCCTTGTCCGGGAAATAGAACGTGTCGTGCATCGCACGCGCCGGATGCGTTTCGGGCATGTTGAGCGCGGTGAAGTTGTGCCAGTCGTCTTCGATTTCCGGGCCGCTGGCCACGGCAAAGCCCATGTCGGCAAAGATTTCGGCCAGCTCGTCCATCACCTGGCTGACCGGGTGCACGCTGCCCCGCGGGCTTTCCGGCGCAGGCAGCGACAGGTCCACCGCCTCGGCCGCCAGGCGCGCATCGAGCGCAGCGCTTTCCAGCGCGGCCTTGCGGGCGGCGAGCGCAGTGGTCACCGCCTCGCGCGCGCCGTGGATCTGCGGGCCGTTGGCCTGGCGCTCTTCCGGGCTCAACTGGCCCATGGTCTTGAGCAGGGCGGAAACCCAGCCCTGCTTGCCGAGCGCGGACACGCGGATCGCCTCCAGCGCATCGAGCGTGGCGGCATCGGCAATGGCGCCGAGCGTTTCGGCCTGCTGTTGGTCTAGCTGTTCCATCGCGCCTGCCGCTAGCGCTTTGCGGGGCAGAAGGGAAGATGGGTTGCGCTGGGGCTGGCGGTAACACGCCCTCCCCCCGACCCCCTCCCGTCTGCGGGAGGGGTTTGGGGAGGGCATGTCAAAAGCCCCAAAAGCAAAAGGCGCCCGCTCCTTGCCGGAGCGAGCGCCTTTCAAAGCTGTATCGCGAAAGGCGATCAGGCGGCCGGGAGGGCAGCCTTGGCCTGGGCGATCACGGCCGCGAACACGCCGCCTTCGTTCATGGCGAGATCCGCCATGGCCTTGCGATCGAGTTCGATGCCAGCAAGCTTGGTGCCGTGGATGAACTGCGAATAGGTCAGGCCTTCAGCGCGGACGGCCGCGTTGATGCGCTGAATCCACAGGGCACGGAACGTGCGCTTCTTGACCTTGCGGTCGCGGTACGCGTACTGGCCAGCCTTTTCAACGGCTTGGCGGGCAACGCGGATCGTGTTCTTGCGACGGCCGCGGTAACCCTTGGCCTGGTCAAGAATACGCTTATGCTTGGCACGCGTGGTCGTGCCGCGCTTGATACGGGACATGGATCAGCCTCCTCAGTTCAGCCCGTAGGGCGCCCACTTCTTGATCACCTTCGCATCAGCGTCGGAGATCACGTCGGTGCCGCGGTTCTGGCGGATGTACTTGGCGTTGTGGCTGATCAGGCGGTGGCGCTTGCCGGCCACGCCGTGCTTCACCTTGCCCGTAGCGGTAAGCTTGAAGCGCTTCTTCACACCGCTCTTGGTCTTGAGCTTGGGCATTTTCGTCTCCTTGTTCGACGCGGTGTTCCTGCCGTGGCAGCCCTACGTGGCCAGGCCGGAACGCGCTTCCGCGTGGATTGAAGGGGCGGCCCTTAACGAGGGTGGGGCCGATTGGCAACTGGATTCGGGGCTTTGGGAAACTGCCCCTCCACCACCCGCGGCGCGGGCGGTCCCCCTCCCCACGCCGTGGGGAGGATCAGGGAGGTCCTCCCCGCTGGGCGGGGAGGTGGCAGGCCGCAGGCCTGACGGAGGGGCGACAGGTCAGCCGATATCGTCCAGATTGAACGGCGTGGTCTGATAGACCTCGTTGATCCAGTTGCCGAACAGCTGGTGCCCATGCGTGCGCCAGGTGTTGCGCGGCAGCTGGGCCGGATCATTGTGCGGGTAATAGTGGCGCGGCACGATCCGTTCGCCATCGCGGCGATATTCGGTATCGAGCGTGAGCGTGTCGTATTCCAGGTGGTTGAACATGTGGATGGCGCGATGGGCCGGATCATCGACCAGGCACGGCCCGACCTCGTCACTGTCGAGCAGCACGGCAAGGCCGGCGGGCAGGTCTGCGGCGCGAATCTCGCTCCAGCGCGAGACCGGCACGGGCACCACATCGGACATGCCGCGCAGCCAGGGGCTGGCCGGGGCACGGTTGACATGATCGAACACGCCATGCGCCTTGGCCCCCAGGGAATGCTTGGGCACGCCGTGGAAATGCGCCAGCGCGGCCATGGCGCCCCAGCAGATCGTCAGCAGGCGGTGGCAGTGGGTCTGGCTCCAGTCAAAGATCTGGCGCAATTCGTCCCAATAGGTGACCTCGCCATAGTCCATCGTTTCGACCGGCGCGCCGGTAACGATCAGGCCATCGAAGCGCTCGGCGCGCACGGCGGAAAACGGCACATAGAATTCCGCCAGGTGCCCGGCCGAGGTGGTCTTGCTGACATGGCCCGACAGGCGCACCAGCTTGAGCTCGATCTGCAGCGGCGTAGCGCCGAGCAGGCGCGCCACCTGGGTTTCGGTGGTGATCTTGTCGGGCATCAGGTTGAGCAGGGCGATGCGCAAGGGGCGGATATCCTGCCGCGCGGCCTCGGTCTCGCCCATCACGATCACGCCTTCGGCTTCCAGCGTGCGGCGGGCGGGGAGGTTGTCGGCGATCCTGATAGGCACGGGCGTAGCTTTCCTTCAAATCCTGCACAGCGCGAGAGGAGGGAAAGACGCCTGGGGCTTGCTCCGTTTGGTTGCCGGATCGGCCACATCCTCCCGCCAGGGAGCGCCACCTTGCCCGGAAACCGGCAGGTTGGCGTTGGGGCGTCGCCCCCAACTCTCGATGCTGGCCGCCCATGTAGCGGGCGCCCATGCGCATTGCAAGGCACCCGCAACCCACCGCAGCACGCGGCAGGATTCGCTTTACCCCTTGCTCATGAGAATGAATCGCATTACCTTGCGAATCATTCTCATGAGCGAAAGCCCATCAGCGCCATGTACATCTGCATCTGCAATGCCATCCGCGAAAAGGATCTGCGCCAGGCCGCCCGCTACCACGCCCGTGGCGATGCCGAAGCGCTTTATGGCACGCTTGGCTGCCAGGCGCAGTGCCGGCAGTGCCTGGACGATGCCGACGATGTGGTGGCCGACGAACGCGCCTGCGCCATGGCCTGAGCGCCGGCGCCGTGGCAGGCAGACCATCTGCGCATTGCCCCGGTGCCGCTGCTCGCTTACCCTGCCTGCCGGTTCAACGGCATAGGAAGGTTCGGCCATGAAGGGCGATGCCAAGGTCATCGAGTTTCTGAACAAGGCCCTGTTCAACGAACTGACCGCGATCAACCAGTACTGGCTGCACTATCGCCTGCTCTCGCACTGGGGCGTGAAGAAGCTCGCCGATTTCGAGCGGCACGAATCGATCGACGAGATGAAGCATGCCGACCTGCTCGCCGATCGCATCCTGTTCCTCGATGGACTGCCCAATTTCCAGGCGCTCGGCCGCCTCAAGGTGGGCGAATCGGTGGAGGAAGTGCTCAAGGCCGACCTCGCCCTGGAATACGAGGCGGTGCCCCTGCTCAAGGATGGCATCGCGCATTGCGAGGCGGTGCGCGACTATGTCAGCCGCGATCTGCTGCAAAAGATCCTCGAAAGCGAGGAAGAGCACATCGACACCCTGGAAACCCAGCTCGACCTGATCAAGCAGATGGGCATCCACAATTATATCCAGCTCAACAGCCAGGCAGCGGAAGACTGACGTGGTTTTGGGGGAACATGCCCTCCCCCAACCCCTCCCGCAAGCGGGAGGGGAGTTTTGAAGGATAGCCCCTCCCGCACGCGGGAGGGGAATAGAGATTCCCCCTTCAAATCCCCCTCCCGCCTGCGGGAGGGGTTAGGGGAGGGCTTGTTGCTTACTGCGCGGCGGCCTTCACCACCTCGCCACCCTTCATCACGAACGCCACGTGTTCCAGCGTGTGCACGTCGGCCAGCGGGTCGCCATCGACGGCGATGAGATCGCCATAGCGGCCGGTGGCGATCGCGCCCACGTCCGCCGTGCGGTCGAGCGCTTCGGCGGCGCTCTTGGTGGCGGCCTGGATCGCCTCGATCGGGGTCATGCCCCATTCCACCATCTTGGCAAACTGGCGGGCATTGTAGCCGTTGGGATAGACACCGCCATCGGTGCCGAACAGCAGCTTGACCCCGGCGGCGTGGGCGGCGCGGAAGGTTTCGCGCTGCTTGCGGCCGATCATCTTTTCCTTGGCCAGGCTTTCGGGGAAGACGCCGTTCTTCTCGCCTTCGGCCAGGATGTAGTCGTCGTTGTAGATATCCATGTCGAGCCAGGCGCCCTTGGCCTTGGCCAGCTTGAAGCTTTCCTCGTCGGCCAGGCTGGCGTGCTCGATCGTGTCGATCCCGGCGCGCAGCGCATCGTTGATGCCGGCCGTGCCATGGGCATGGGCCGCCACGCGCATGCCGAGCATGTGCGCCTCGTCGGCCACGGCCTTGAGTTCGTCAAAGCTCATCTGCTGGGCGCCGACCGAATCGGTCTTGGAAAAGACCCCGCCGGTGGCGCAGATCTTGATCACTTCGGCGCCATACTTGCGCACCTTGCGCACCAGCGCGCGGAATTCGTCGGGCGTATTGGCGATCTGCGGCGAGGGCACGGTGATCGAGGGCGGGAATTCGGTGGAATCGCAATGGCCACCGGTGGCGCCCAGGGCATAGGTCGCCGGCACGATGCGCGGCCCGGGCACATAGCCCAGTTCGATCCCCTGCTTGAGCGCGACGTCGTCATAGTTGGCCGAGCCGACGTTGCGCACCGTGGTAAAGCCGGCTTCCACCGTCTTGCGGGCATTGGCCACGCCGATCACGGTCGAGAGGTTGTCGGTAAACTCCAGCCCGCGATAGCCGCTGAGCGTGGGATCGCCGGTCAGGTGGACGTGCATGTCGATGAGGCCGGGGAGCAGCGTGCGCTGTCCCAGATCGACCACTTCGGCCCCGGCCGGCACGGCATCGCCCGTCTTGCCCACGGCCGTGATGCGGCCATCGGTGATCACCACTTGCGCGCCATCAACCCGCTTGCCGGCCAGCACGTCGATCATGTGCGCGGCGCGCACCACCACCGTCTTGGCCTGTGCGCTGCCGGTTGCCAGCGCCACCAGCGCGGCCGCTCCCAGCGCCACGCTCTTTATCGTTTTCATGAACCATCCTCTTGTTGGGGGATGGCGGCAAAGTTGCATGGGCAACGATATTGAACAAGTGTCTAATCGGCAGCCGTCATCCGGCGTAGATCATCTTAGCCGTCATGCCGCCGTCGACCACGATCTGCTGCCCGGTGACGAAGCCGGCATCCGGGCTGGCGAGCCAGGCGATGGTGGCGGCAATGTCCTGCACCGTGCCGACGCGCCCGGCGGGATGCTGCGCGCAGTCGATCGGGCGGTGATCGGGTTCATGGGCGCGATCGGCGCGCTGCCAGGGGCCGGTTTCGATCCAGCCGGGCAGCACGGCATTGACCCGCACTTGCGGCCCCAGGCTCACCGCCATGGCGTGCGTGAGGGCGCAAAGCCCGCCCTTGGCCGCGGCATAGGCGTAGGTATCGGGTTCGGATTGCACGGCGCGGGTCGACGCGATGTTGACCACGCTGGCCCCGGCGCGGCGGCGCAGCAGTGGCAGGGCAGCGCGGCTGCACAGGAAGGCCGCAGTCAGCGAACTGTCGAGCCAGGCCTGCCAGGCCTTGAGCGTCAGGTCTTCGAGCGGGCCACAGTGCGGATCGGCAATGCCGGCGTTGTTGACCAGGCAATCGATGCCATCGGGCGCCCAATCGGCAATGCGGGCAAAGGCGCGCGCCACAGGCTGTTCCCGGCCCACGTCGCATGTGATCGTCAAGCCCTGCCCGCGCGGCAGCATGGCCGCAAGTTCCTTGAGCGCCTTGGCATCGCGATCAAGCGCGGCCACGCGCCAGCCGAGTGCGGCAAAGTGCAAGGCGGTGCCCCGGCCGATGCCGGCGCCCGCGCCCGTGATCACGATGGTCGATGCAGCAGTCGTCATGCCAGGCACAACGCGCCCGATGCGCTTCAGTGCCGGTGGCTGTGCCCTGCGGCAAGCGCCTCGATCGCATCGTCCAGGCGCGCCGGATCGCCAAGGGCCAGCACATGCCCTTCCGAGCCGATATGCAGCGGATCGCCATTCCAATCGGCCATCGTGCCGCCTGCCCCTTCCACCACCGGCACCAGCGCGGCCCAATCGTGCAGCTTGAGGCCGGCTTCGCACACGATGTCGAGCTGGCCAGTGGCAAGCATGGCATAGTTGTAGCAATCGCCACCCATCACCATGCGGCGATAATCGGTCTGGCCGGCCAGGGCCATGAAGTGATCGCCTTCATGCTGGCTGAAATAGTGCGGCCCGGTGGTGGCGATCGTCGCCTCGGCCAGTTCGCGGCAGGGGCGGGTCTTTACCGGCTGGCCGTTGAGCGTGGTTTCGCGGCCCGAGGCGCCGAGCCAGCGTTCGTTGGCAATCGGCTGGTCGATCACGCCCATCACCGGAAAGCCATCGACCAGAAGCGCGATCAGCGTGCCGAACAGCGCGCGCCCGGCCAGGAAGCCGGCCGTGCCATCGATCGGATCGAGCACCCAGCTGCGGCCCGAAGTCCCCTGCGTCGTGCCGAACTCCTCGCCGATGACGGTGTCGTCGGGGCGCTCGGCAGCCAGAATGGCGCGCATCGCTTCCTCGGCCGCGCGATCCGCCAGGGTCACCGGCGTGGCATCCCCCTTGCGTTCGGCGGTCACGCTGCGAAAATAGGGGCGGATCGCGGCGCCGGCAGCGTCGGCCAGGCGGTGGGCCAGGGCAATGTCGTCATCGAGCTTCATGGCCCAGTGCTTTGCCGATCGGGCCGAAGCGGTCAAGAACGTTGCTCCGGCCCGGTGCGGCATGGCGGCAGCTACAGGGGCAGGATGCAACATTTGAGGTTTGCGAAAGGCGGACAAGAGCGCAAGCAGGGCATTCAGGGGGCAAAGCAAGCATGAGTCGCCAGATCAGGCCGGCCGTGGACCGGGCGATTGCGCCGGCCGCGGGGTTCACCCGCCAGGGGCAGCCACTGTCGTACAACCGCGCACCGGCGCCCGACCTGGCGCCGTGGATCGGCCGTTTCTATGTCACCGTGGTCGATGCCCCGGCGGGCCATGCCCTGCAATGCGGGCTGCTCGCCGATACCGCCTGCATCCGCGTGCAGCTGCGGGGGGAATGGACCGCGCAGACCCGCGATGGCTTGCGCGCGCTGGGCCGCGCGGCGCTGGTCTTTGGCCCCAACACCCAGCGCATGGCCGTGGGCGTGACCGGCAGCTTTACCAGCGTGGGGGCCGTGCTGCGCCCCGGCGCGGCCCATGCCCTGGGCCGCCTGCCCGAGGCCGAACTGACCGACCGCTTTGCCACGATCGACCAGTTGGGCCTGAACCCCGATCACTGGCTGGAGATGTTCGATCCGGCCGCCACGCCCGAGGACTGGTGCCAGGCGATGGAGCAGGCCCTGCGCGCCGTGATCGCCTGGCGCGGCACGGCAGAGCCGGACGCCGTTTCCGCCCGCTTCGAAGCGGCGGCACTGGCCAACCCGGCGATCGGCGTGGGTGAATTTGCCCAGCAATGCGGGATCGAGCAGCGCCGGCTCGAGCGCATCGTGCGGCGCGATTTCGGCATGACGCCCAAGCAGGTGCTGCGCCGCGCCCGCGCGCTCGACATGGCAAGCCACCTGCGCGGCGTGGCCGACGATGCGGAAGGGGAAACCCTGGCCCTTCGCTATTACGACCAGAGCCACCTGATCCGGGAATTCACCGCGATGTTCGGCATGTCGCCACGCCAGTTCGTCGATCTGGCGCAGCCGCTGATGACGCTGTCGCTGGAAACGCGCCAGGCGCGCCGCCTGGAAATGACCGAGCGGATCGCCCCAGGCGGTATCCGGCCCTGGCAATGATGCCCGGGCCGGAGCGCGCGATCAGTCGAACAGGCTGGAGACCGAGCTTTCGTCGGCGATGCGGCGGATCGCCTCGCCGATCAGCGGGGCGATGGTCAGGATGCGGATGCTGTCGCAGTCCTTGGTTGCTTCGGTGGGCAGGATGGTGTCGGTGATCACCAGTTCCTTGAGCGCCGAATTGCCCACGCGGGCCACTGCCGCGCCCGACAGCACGCCGTGGGTGATATAGGCCGCGACCCCGGCCGCACCGGCATCCATCAGCGCCTGCGCCGCGTTGCACAGCGTGCCGCCCGAATCGATGATGTCGTCGATCAGGATGCACATGCGGCCTTTCACGTCACCGATGATGTTCATCACTTCGGACTGGCCGGGGCGATCGCGGCGCTTGTCGACGATGGCCAGCGGCGCGTTGTCGAGCCGCTTGGCGAGAGCGCGGGCGCGCACCACGCCGCCCACGTCGGGCGAGACGACCATCAGTTCCTGCCCGCCATAGCGGGTCTGGATATCGGCGGCCATGACCGGGGCGGCAAACAGGTTGTCCGTCGGGATATCGAAGAAGCCCTGGATCTGCCCGGCGTGAAGATCGACCGCGAGCACGCGATCGGCCCCGGCCGTGGTGATCAGGTTGGCGACGAGCTTGGCCGAGATCGGCGTGCGCGGTCCCGGCTTGCGGTCCTGGCGGGCATAGCCGAAGTAGGGCACCACGGCCGTGATCCGCTTGGCCGAGGCGCGGCGCAGCGCATCGATGCAGATCAGCAGCTCAAGCAGGTTGTCGTTGGCGGGATAGCTGGTGGACTGCACCAGGAAGACATCTTCGCCACGCACGTTCTCGTGGATTTCCACGAAGACTTCCTCGTCGGCAAAGCGGCGCACCGACGCGTCGGTCAGCGGCAGTTCCAGATAGGCCGCAATGGCGCGGGCCAGCGGCAGGTTGCCGTTGCCAGACATGATCTTCATGGCGTTTCCCTCGAGTCCTTGGTGATCCTGATCCTCGCGCCGCCCTTAGCCCAAGATGACAGTTTTGCAACGCCCGTGCGCCGCATTGCCGCCGCATTTGGGCCTGATTTGCGGCTGCCGATGGTACAGCCCCCCTTGCCCCTGCCTGCCCAAGCCGCCTAGGGTTTGGCCATGGCCGACAAACTGATCATCACGCTTGCACAACTCAACCAAAGGGTTGGCGACCTTGCCGCCAACGCCGCCGCGATGCTGGAGGTGCGCGAGAAGGCATCGGGAAGCGACCTCATCGTCTATCCCGAGATGCAACTGATCGGCTATCCGCCTGAAGACCTTATCCTGAAACCCGCCCTGATCGCGCGCGCCGCGGTCGAGCTGGAAAAACTGGCAACCGCCACGGCCGATGGCGGCCCGGCGATGCTGGTGGGATCGGTGTTCGTGCGCGACGGCGCGCTGCACAACGGCGTGGCGCTGCTCGATGGCGGCAAGATCGTGGCCACGCGCTTCAAGTACGAGCTGCCCAACTATGGCACGTTCGATGAAAAGCGCCTGTTCCTGCCCGGCCCGCTGCCCGAGCCGGTGCCGTTTCGCGGCGCCGTGCTGGGCCTGCCGATCTGCGAGGATATCTGGCATCCCGACGTGTGCCGCCACCTGGCGCAGCTGGGCGCGGAAATCTTCCTCTGCGTCAACGGCAGCCCTTACGAGATCGACAAGGACGTGCTGCGCATCGATGGCGTGGCCAAGCGTCGCGCGATCGATACCGGCATTCCGCTCGCCTATGTCAACCGCGTCGGCGGCCAGGACGAAGTGGTGTTCGATGGCGCCAGCTTCGTGGTCGGCCCAGAAGGCGCCCTGTGGGCGCAGCTTCCCGAATGGGAAGAGGCCGTGGTCGACACGGTGTGGAACAAGGTGCCGTTCGGCAATGGCCATCGCTGGCGTTGCGCGGCGAGCGAAGTGGCCGAGCCGACCGAGCATCCCGAAGACATCTATTGCGCCATGGTCATGGCGCTGCGCGACTATGTGAACAAGAACCGCTTCCCTGGCGTGCTGCTCGGGCTTTCCGGCGGGATCGATTCGGCGCTCTGCGCGGCAATCGCGGTCGATGCATTGGGTGCTGACCGGGTGTGGTGCGTGATGCTGCCCAGCCGCTATACCAGCCAGGAAAGCCTCGACGATGCCGCAGGCTGCGCGCAGATGCTGGGCGTGCGGCTCGATACGGTGCCGATCGGCCCGGCGGTCGATGGCTTCACCGCCATGCTCAGCCCGCTGTTTGCCGGGCGCGAGCCTGACCTGACCGAGGAAAACCTGCAATCGCGCATCCGCGGCACCACCTTGATGGCCCTGTCCAACAAGTTCGGGCCGATGCTGGTGACCACCGGCAACAAGAGCGAGATGAGCGTGGGCTATGCCACCATCTATGGTGACATGAACGGCGGCTACAACCCGCTCAAGGACGCCTACAAGACCACGGTCTTTGCCCTGTCGCGCTGGCGCAACGCGCACCGTCCGCGGATCGGCATGGGACCGGACGGGCCGGTGATGCCCGAGCGGATCATCACCAAGCCGCCGAGCGCCGAACTGCGCCCCGACCAGAAGGACGAGGATTCGCTGCCGCCCTATGACGTGCTCGACGCCATCCTGCTGGGCCTGGTGGAGCACGAGAAGAGCGTGTCGCAGATCACCGCCGAGGGGTTCGAGCGCGCCACGGTCGAACGCATCGAACGGCTGCTGCACCTGGCCGAATACAAGCGCCGCCAGGCCCCGCCGGGGGTGAAGCTGGGCATGCGCAATTTCGGCCGCGACCGGCGCTATCCGATCACCCAGGGGTTCCGCACCGCCTGATCGCCACCTTCCGGTTCACCGTGCCAACGCCGGCTGCCCTCGGGTGGCCGGCGTTGGCCGTTGCGGCAGAGCGTTTCTTTTTTGCGAATGATTCGCATTGACGGCATGCAAGCGCCGTCTTACGCTGCGAATCGTTCTCAAAAATGGAGTGCAGCTCTTGTCCACTTCGACCACTGCATCGGCTGCGGCCACGATTGCCGCGCTGGCCCGCCCCCAGGATGTGCGCGCACTGTCCCTGACGGCGCTGCACGTGGTCATGGCCATGCGGCTCTCGGCGCTGTTCGAGCGGGCGGGGCGCGACCCGATCCCCGATCTCGCGCAACGCTATCGTAGCATCGAAACCGCCGCGGCGGTCCATGCCCTGGTGCGCCGGGTGATCCGCACCTGGCCCGACCGCTTCCTCGTCAACCGTCCGTGCCAGCTGACCATGACGCCCGACGAGGCAACGCTGGCGGCCATGGTGCGCCATGCCCTGGTCGCCGATGGCGCTGGATTTGCCGGTATGCTGCACGGCTTCGTTCGCGCCGATCGGCAGGACGGGCTCTACCACGCCACCCAACACGCGGCCGCGCTGCTGTCAGGACGCAGCGCGTAACCGCGTGCCCGTCCCGGGCCGGCGTTCCACCGGCGCCGCGGTGCCCCGCTCCTGCCCTGGCGACGCCGGCGGCCGGCTTGGGACGGGCCTCTGCTTCTCAGGAATTGGCCGCGCTGGAGCCTTGGTCCCGTCGGTGCAGCTTTGCCTGGCTTGGGCATCGACCGAGGCGGCGTGATCTTTTTCACACGAAGCCACGAAGACACGAAGAAGGCACAGGCTGGACTGGCGCAGCCAGAAAGTCATTCCACTTCCTTTGTGGCTTCGTGGCTTCGTGTGAAAAAATTAGCGGCCAACATCAGGGCCAAACAAAAACCCCGCCGGTTGCCCGACGGGGTTTGTGCTGTTTGCGTTGACCGCAGCGCGGCGAGGATCAGTCCTCGTCGCCCTTGATCAGGTAATCGGCCGCATCGGCGTCGGTGCCGTGGGTTTCCCCTTCGACCGAGGCGAGCGGATCGTCACCGATCGCGGCTTCGGGGCCCTGGGCCAGTTCGGCGGCATGCTCTTCAGCGGCGGTGCGCGGCGCGATCAGGGCTTCCTGAAGGCGACGGTTGGCGGCGCGAAGGGCGGCGTCGCGGCTGTTGGCCGCCACGCGCATGCGGTTCATGCCCGCGCCGGTACCGGCGGGGATGAGACGGCCGACGATGACGTTTTCCTTGAGGCCGATCAGGCTGTCGCGCTTTCCTTCGACCGCCGCCTGCGTGAGCACGCGGGTGGTTTCCTGGAACGACGCGGCAGAGATGAACGAACGCGTCTGCAGCGAAGCCTTGGTGATGCCGAGCAGCACCGGCTTGCCTTCTGCCGGGCGCGAGCCCCCGGGCAGCTTGGCGTTGGTTTCGTTCATTTCCTCAAGGTCGACCTGCTCGCCCGGCAGCAGGGTGGTGTCACCGCCATCGGTGATTTCCACCTTCTGCAGCATCTGGCGAACGATCACCTCGATGTGCTTGTCGTTGATCTTCACGCCCTGCAAGCGGTAGACTTCCTGGATTTCCGCCACGAGGTATTCCGCCAGGGCCTCGACGCCGAGAACCTCGAGGATGTCGTGCGGATCGGGCGAGCCCGAGATCAGGTTGTCGCCCTTCTTGACGTAGTCGCCTTCCTGGACGTCGATCACCTTGGACTTGGGGATCAGGTACTCGACCGGTTCGCCCTCTTCCGGGATGATCGCGATCTTCCGCTTCGCCTTGTAGTCGCGGATGAACTCGATGCGGCCCGAGATCTTGGCGATGATCGCGTTGTCCTTGGGCTTGCGCGCTTCGAACAGCTCGGCCACGCGCGGCAGACCGCCCGTGATGTCGCGGGTCTTGGCGGCTTCGCGGCTGGCGCGGGCCAGCACGTCACCGGCCTGGACTTCCTGGCCGTCTTCCACCGACAGGGTGGTGCCCGGCGCCATCATGTAGCGCGCGGTTTCACCCGAGGCGTCGTCAAGCAGGGTCAGGCGCGGACGCAGGTCTTCCTTCTTGGCGCGGCCACCGGCACGGTTTTCGGTGACGACGCGCTGGGCGATACCCGTCGCTTCGTCGACCTGCTCCGTCAGGGTACGGCCGTCGATCAGGTCCTGATAGCGCACGATACCGGGCTTTTCGGTGATCACCGGCAGGGTGAACGGGTCCCACTCGGCCAGGCGCTGGCCCTGGGCCACCGTCGCACCGTTTTCGTGCAGCAGGTGGGTACCATAGGGCACGCGGTGCATGGCGCGTTCGCGGCCATCGGTATCCATGATCACGATTTCGCCGTTGCGGGCGAGCGACAGGCGGCGGTTGCGGCTGTCGGTGATCGTCGGGATGTCGCGATAGTGCACGGTACCGTCGCAGATCGATTCGAGGTGCGACTGTTCGTTGACCTGCGCGGCGCCACCGATGTGGAACGTACGCATGGTCAGCTGCGTGCCGGGTTCACCGATCGACTGGGCAGCGATGACGCCGACCGCTTCGCCGATGTTCACCGGCGTACCGCGGGCCAGGTCACGGCCATAGCAGGTGCCGCACACGCCCTGGGGCGCTTCGCAGATCAGCGGCGAGCGGATGCGCGCCGACTGGACACCAGCCGCTTCGATGCGGGCGATCGCGGCTTCGTCAAGCAGCGTGCCCTTTTCGCAGATCACCTTGCCGGTCTTCGCCTCGATCATGTCTTCGGCCAGGGTGCGGCCGAGGATGCGTTCGCCCAGCGAGGCGATGGTCGAGCCGCCCTGCACGATCGCGCGCATTTCCAGCGCCCGCTCGGTCCCGCAGTCGTTCACCGTCACCACGCAGTCCTGCGACACGTCGACCAGACGGCGGGTCAGGTAACCCGAGTTCGCCGTCTTGAGCGCGGTATCGGCCAGGCCCTTGCGGGCGCCGTGGGTCGAGTTGAAGTATTCAAGGACGGTCAGGCCTTCCTTGAAGTTCGAGATGATCGGCGTTTCGATGATTTCGCCCGAAGGCTTGGCCATCAGACCGCGCATCCCGGCCAGCTGCTTCATCTGGGTTGGCGAACCACGCGCGCCCGAATGGCTCATCATGTAGATCGAGTTGATCGGCTTTTCACGGCCGTGCTCGTCGCTCGGCGTGGCGCGGATCTCGTCCATCATGGCGTTGGCCACCTGGTCGCCGCAACGGCTCCAGGCGTCGATCACCTTGTTGTACTTTTCCTGCTGGGTGATCAGGCCGTCCTGGTACTGCTGTTCGTAGTCGGCGACGAGTTCCTTCGTCTCGGCCACGAAAGCGTCCTTGGTCGCCGGGATGATCATGTCGTCCTTGCCGAACGAGATGCCCGCCTTGAACGCGTTGCGGAAGCCCAGGCTCATGATCGCATCGGCGAAAAGGACAGTCTCCTTCTGGCCGGTGTGACGATAGACCTGGTCGATGACGTCGGCGATTTCCTTCTTCGTCAGCAGGCGGTTGACCAGCTCGAAGGGCACGGTGTGGCTCTTGGGCAGGCATTCGCCGATCAGCATGCGACCGGGCGTGGTTTCATACCGCTTGAGATAGGTCTTCCCGTTCTCGTCGGTCTGCGGCACGCGCGCCACGATCTTGGTGTGCATGGTGACCGCGCCGGCAAACAGCGCCTGGTGCACTTCGGCCATGTCGGCCAGCAGCATGCCTTCGCCCGGCTCGCCCTTGCGGTCCATCGACAGGTAATAGAGGCCCAGCACCATGTCCTGCGAAGGCACGATGATCGGCTTGCCGTTGGCGGGCGAGAGGATGTTGTTGGTCGACATCATCAGCACGCGCGCTTCGAGCTGGGCTTCCAGCGAAAGCGGCACGTGGACGGCCATCTGGTCACCGTCGAAGTCGGCGTTGAAGGCCGAGCAGACGAGCGGGTGCAGCTGGATCGCCTTGCCTTCGATCAGCACGGGTTCGAAGGCCTGGATGCCCAGACGGTGCAGCGTGGGCGCACGGTTGAGCATGACCGGGTGTTCGCGGATCACTTCGTCCAGGATGTCCCAGACTTCCTTGCGTTCCTTTTCCACCCACTTCTTGGCCTGCTTGAGGGTCATCGACAGACCCTTGGCGTCAAGCCGCGCATAGATGAACGGCTTGAACAGCTCGAGCGCCATCTTCTTGGGCAGGCCGCACTGGTGCAGCTTAAGCTCGGGACCGGTCACGATGACCGAGCGGCCCGAATAGTCGACGCGCTTGCCGAGCAGGTTCTGACGGAAGCGGCCCTGCTTGCCCTTGAGCATGTCGGACAGCGACTTGAGCGGACGCTTGTTGGCGCCGGTGATCACGCGGCCACGGCGGCCGTTGTCGAACAGCGCGTCGACCGCTTCCTGCAGCATGCGCTTTTCGTTGCGCACGATGATGTCGGGCGCGCGCAGCTCGATCAGGCGCTTGAGGCGGTTGTTGCGGTTGATGACGCGACGATAGAGGTCATTCAAGTCCGAGGTCGCGAAGCGGCCACCGTCGAGCGGCACCAGCGGGCGCAGTTCGGGCGGAATGACCGGCACCACGTCGAGGATCATCCACTCCGGGCGGTTGCCGGAATCGATGAACGATTCCACCACCTTGAGGCGCTTGATGATCTTCTTGGGCTTGAGTTCCGACTTGGTTTCGGACAGCTCCTTGAGCAGGTCTTCGCGCTCCTGGACCATGTCGAGGTCCATGAGCATCTGCTTGACCGCCTCGGCGCCGATGCCGGCCGAAAAGGCGTCTTCGCCATATTCGTCCTGCGCGTCGAGCAGTTCGTCTTCGGTCAGCAGCTGGTAGCGTTCAAGCGGGGTGATGCCCGGCTCGATGACCACGTAGCTTTCGAAGTAGAGGATGCGTTCCAGCTGCTTGAGCTGCATGTCGAGCAGCAGGCCGATGCGCGAGGGCAGCGACTTGAGGAACCAGATGTGCGCGACGGGCGCTGCCAGTTCGATGTGGCCCATGCGCTCGCGGCGCACCTTGGTCACGGTCACTTCGACGCCGCACTTTTCGCAGACGACGCCCTTGTACTTCATGCGCTTGTACTTGCCGCACAGGCACTCGTAGTCCTTCACGGGACCGAAGATGCGGGCGCAGAACAGGCCGTCGCGCTCGGGCTTGAACGTGCGGTAGTTGATCGTTTCCGGCTTCTTGATTTCGCCGAAGGACCAGCTGCGGATGCGCTCGGGCGACGCCAGACCGATCTGGATCTGGTCGAAGGTTTCGGGCTTGGGCAGCTGGTTGGTGAATTTCGTCAGGTCGTTCATTGCGTGATCCTCACTGGGAGGGAAATTCTGTGCATGCGGCGGGCCGGGGCGGCGGCGGAGCAAGTCCGCCGCCGCACCACGACCGGCTTATTCGGCTGCCTCGGCCAGGCCATCGTCGTCTTCCGTCTCGTCGATCGACGAGAGTTCGACGTTGAGACCCAGGCTGCGCATTTCCTTGACCAGCACGTTGAAGCTTTCGGGAATGCCGGCCTCGAAGGTGTCGTCACCCTTGACGATCGCTTCATAGACCTTGGTACGGCCGACAACGTCGTCGGACTTGACCGTGAGCATTTCCTGCAGCGTGTAGGCCGCGCCATAGGCCTGGAGCGCCCAGACCTCCATTTCCCCGAAGCGCTGGCCACCGAACTGGGCCTTGCCGCCCAGCGGCTGCTGGGTGACGAGGCTGTAGGGGCCGATCGAACGGGCGTGGATCTTGTCGTCCACCAGGTGGTGCAGCTTGAGCACGTACTTGCAGCCAACGGTGACCTTGCGGTCGAACGCTTCGCCGGTGCGGCCGTCGAACAGCGTGACCTGGCCCGATTCATCGAGCCCGGCCTTGCGCAGCATGGCGGTCACGTCGGCTTCCACCGCGCCGTCGAACACCGGCGAACCCATCGGCACGCCGTGGCGCACGTTCTGGGCCAGTTCCACGATCTCGGCATCGCTGCGGGCCTTGATCTCTTCGGCGTAGTTGTCGCCATAGATATCGACCAGCAGTTCGCGCACCGCTTCGGGCGGCTCGCCCGCCTGCGGATCGGGATTGGCTTCGCGCCAGGCGTCGAGCGCCGCCCCGATCTTGTGGCCCAGGCCGCGCGCGGCCCAGCCCAGGTGGGTTTCGAAGATCTGCCCGACGTTCATGCGCGAAGGCACGCCCAGCGGGTTGAGCACGAAATCGACCGGCGTGCCGTCTTCCAGGAAGGGCATGTCTTCCTGCGGCAGGATGCGGCTGATGATGCCCTTGTTGCCGTGACGGCCGGCCATCTTGTCGCCCGGCTGCAGCTTGCGCTTCACCGCGACAAAGACCTTGACCATCTTGAGCACGCCCGGCGCCAGTTCGTCACCGCGTTCGAGCTTTTCCTTGCGGTCCTCGAACTTCTCCTGGATCGCCTTGATCGCCGCGTCGTACTGGCCCTTGGTCGCTTCCAGCTGCTGCTGGCGCGCATCGTCGGCCACGGCGAACTTCCACCATTCGTGGCGTTCCACATCGGCCAGCAGCTGCTCGTCGATGTCGACACCCTTCTTGATGCCCTTGGGCGCGGCCGTGGCCACCTGGCCCAGCAGCATGTCCTTCAGGCGGTTGAAGGTGGCGCGGTTGAGAATGGCGCGTTCGTCTTCGCGGTCCTTGGCGAGGCGTTCGATTTCCTCGTTCTGGATGGCGCGGGTACGGTCGTCGATCTCGATGCCGTGGCGGTTGAACGTGCGCACGTCCACGATCGTGCCCGACACGCCCGGCGGCAGGCGCAGCGAGGTGTCGCGCACGTCCGACGCCTTTTCACCGAAGATCGCGCGCAGCAGCTTTTCTTCCGGCGTCATCGGGGATTCGCCCTTGGGCGTGATCTTGCCGACGAGGATGTCACCGGGGTGCACTTCGGCGCCCACATAGACGATGCCCGCTTCGTCGAGGTTGCGCAGCGCTTCCTCGCCCACGTTGGGAATGTCGCGGGTGATGTCTTCGGGCCCGAGCTTGGTGTCGCGCGCCATGACTTCGAATTCCTCGATGTGGATCGAGGTGAAGACGTCTTCCTTGACGATGCGCTCGCTGATCAGAATCGAGTCTTCGTAGTTGTAGCCGTTCCAGGGCATGAACGCGACGAGCACGTTGCGGCCCAGGGCCAGTTCGCCCAGCTCGGTGGAGGGCCCATCGGCGAGGATGTCACCCTTTTCGACCACGTCACCCACCGAAACCAGCGGGCGCTGGTTGATGCAGGTGGACTGGTTGGAGCGTTCGAACTTCTGCAGCGTGTAGATGTCCACGCCCGACTTGCCGGGTTCGACATCGCCGGTCACGCGGATCACGATACGGGTCGCGTCCACCTGGTCGACGATACCGCCGCGCAGCGCGGCGATCGCGGCGCCCGAATCGCGCGCCACGGTTTCTTCCATGCCGGTGCCCACGAACGGCGCGTCGGCCTTGACCAGCGGCACCGCCTGGCGCTGCATGTTCGAGCCCATCAGCGCGCGGTTGGCGTCGTCGTTTTCCAGGAACGGAATGAGCGAGGCGGCCACCGAGACGAGCTGCTTGGGGCTGACGTCCATCAGCGTCACGGTTTCGCGCGGCGCCATCACGAATTCGCCGTTCTGGCGGGCCGAGACCAGCTCTTCGACGAACGAGCCATCCGCGTTGGTTTCGGCCGAAGCCTGCGCCACCGTGTGCTTCTGCTCTTCCATGGCCGAGAGATAGACCACGTCCTTCGACACCTTGCCGTCGAGCACCTTGCGGTACGGCGTTTCGATGAAGCCGTACTTGTTGACGCGGGCGAAGGTCGACAGCGAGTTGATCAGACCGATGTTCGGCCCTTCGGGCGTTTCGATCGGGCAGATGCGGCCGTAGTGCGTGGGGTGAACGTCGCGCACTTCGAAGCCGGCGCGCTCACGCGTCAGACCGCCCGGCCCGAGGGCCGAGACGCGGCGCTTGTGCGTCACTTCCGACAGCGGGTTGGTCTGGTCCATGAACTGCGACAGCTGCGAGGAGCCGAAGAATTCACGCACCGCGGCCACCGCCGGCTTGGCGTTGATCAGGTCGTTGGGCATCACGGTCGACACGTCGACCGAGCTCATGCGCTCCTTGACGGCGCGTTCCATGCGCAGCAGGCCGACGCGATACTGGTTTTCCAGCAGCTCGCCCACCGAACGCACGCGACGGTTGCCGAGGTTGTCGATGTCGTCGACTTCGCCCTTGCCGTCCTTGAGGTTCACCAGTTCCTTGACCACGGCGAGAATATCGTCGGTGCGCAGGGTGGTGATGGTATCCGGGCAATCGAGGCCCAGGCGCATGTTGAGCTTGACGCGGCCCACGGCCGAAAGGTCGTAGCGATCAGCGTCGAAGAACAGGCCGTCGAACAGCGCTTCGGCGGTTTCGCGCGTCGGCGGTTCGCCAGGGCGCATCACGCGATAGATATCGGCGAGCGCGTGGTCGCGATCTTCGGCCTTGTCGGCCTTCATCGTGTTGCGGATCCACGGGCCGGTGCCGACGTGGTCGATGTCGAGCAGGTCGAGCTGGTCCACCCCGGCGCGGTCGAGCACGTCGAGGTTTTCGGGCGCCACTTCATCGCCCGCTTCAATCCAGATGCGGCCGGTCGATTCGTCGATGAGGTCCTTGGCGGCATAGCGGCCAAAGATTTCCTCGGTCGGGATCAGCAGCGACTGCAGGCCGTCCTTGGCCGCCTTGTTGGCAGCGCGCGGGCTGATCTTCTGGCCGGCGGCAAACACCACTTCGCCCGAAGCGGCGTCGACGATGTCGAACGTCGGCTTCGCACCGCGCCACTGGTCGAGCACGAAGGGCACCTTCCAGCCGCCCTCGGCACGCACCCAGGTGACCTTGTTGTAGAAGTGGTCGAGGATCTGCTCGCCATTGAGGCCCAGGGCATAGAGCAGCGCGGTGACCGGCAGCTTGCGCTTGCGGTCGATACGCACGTTGACGATGTCCTTGGCGTCGAATTCGAAATCGAGCCACGAGCCACGATAGGGGATGACGCGCGCGGCAAACAGGTACTTGCCCGAAGAGTGCGTCTTGCCACGGTCGTGGTCGAACAGCACGCCCGGCGAACGGTGCATCTGCGACACGATCACGCGCTCGGTGCCGTTGATGATGAAGGTGCCGTTGTCGGTCATGAGCGGGATATCGCCCATGTAGACGTCCTGCTCCTTGATATCGATGAGGCTCTTGGTCTCGGTCTCGGCGTCCACTTCGAACGTCGCGAGCTTGAGCGTCACCTTCATCGGCGCGGCATACGTAATGCCGCGCTGGCGGCATTCGTTCACGTCGTACTTGGGCGCTTCGAGCACATAGCCGTCGCGCTCCTTGATATCGAGGCTGGCGGTGCCGGCGAAATCCTGGATCGGGAACACCGAGCGCAGGGTCTTTTCCAGGCCCGAGACATAGCCGGTCGACGGATCGGAGCGGAGGAACTGCTCGTACGATTCGCGCTGAACCTCGATCAGGTTCGGCATCTGCACGACTTCGTGAATGTCACCGAAGATCTTGCGGATGCGCTTTTTCACGCCGGCGCGGGCTGGAGCCTTGGTTGCCATAGGAGGTGAATGCCTCTTTGCTTGTCACGAGCCGGCCAAAACCGGCGGAATTCTGCCATGCGCGGCGGATGGCACGGCACAAACGCAAACAAGGCCACGGGGCGCAGGACACCCTTACCGGATGCCCGTGGCCCGCAGCCTTCGCGTTATGCCGATGCCCGCTGCTTCCTTCCTTGAGCCTTCCCCCGCGCATGGGAAAGCCTTGCTCGAAACAGCAGGTGTTGAGCGGCCATATAGGGGCACGGCCTGCCAAAGTCAAAGGGCGGCAAGGCGATAGCCGGCAATGGCGCAGCGGCGACGGCCACCTGGCTGCACAGCGCGCCACGGGAACACGCGGGCAATTGTAATTAATTTTAAATTGCCCCGGTTTGCCCGCACAAACCACTACCAGGATGGAGCAAAAGTTTGCGTTCTGTTTACCGTCACCGCATAGGCATGGTGCACCGCACGAGACACGCCGCGCTTTGGCGTGCGCTTCTTCGCGGCGCTTCTCATCCTTGCCGCGAGTTTCATGGACGATCGATTCGCCTTTATCTTGCCGGTCATGCAGGTTGCCTTTGGCATCGCCGCCGTGCTGGCGGGGCGCTGGCGGGTTTCCAGCGCCGGCTGGTGGGCGGGCGGATTCCTCGCCAGCGCCGCGGGCTTTGCCATGCCGGCGCTTACCTTCCTGATGCCCGAAGGTGGCCGGGCCGTGCTGGCCTCCGCGCTGTTTGCCGCAGCGTTTCTCTGCTTCGGCCAAGCGATGGGCGAACACTTCGGCCTGCGCCGCAGCCATGTCTCGCTCCGCCTGGGCATCGCGGCCCTGTCGGTACTGGCGAGCGCCTGGGGCGTGATGATCGACAGCTTGCGCTTGCACCTGGCCGGGTCGGACGCGGGCTGCGCGCTGCTCATGGCCGTCCCGCTGCTGGCGGCGCGCGGGCGCACGCGGCGCAGCGGGGATCGCGCGCTGATCGTGGTCAGCTGGGTGGTCGTGGCCGATGCCGGCCTGCGCGCGGCCGCGATCCGCTGGCTGGCGAGTGGCGGCCTCGGCAACTTTGCCGCCAGCCCTTATGCCTTTGTCTATCAGATCACCGGCTCGCTGATCGGCGTGGCCTTTGCCATGGCCGCGCTCGCCTCGGTCATGATCGGCGTGCTGATGCGCTATCGCGACTGGGCGATCTGCGACCCCCTCACCGGCCTGCTCAACCGCCGCGGGTTTGACGAAGCGCTGGCCGGGCGCAGTGCCCATGAAAAGAGCCACGCTGCCGTGATCGCCTGCGACATCGATCACTTCAAGGCGGTGAACGACCAGTTCGGCCACCATCGCGGCGATGAAGTGATCGCTCTCCTCGCCAACGCGATCGATGCGCATCTGCCGGCGCGGGCCTTTGCCGCGCGCTTTGGCGGGGAGGAATTCGTGGTCTATCTGCCGCAGGGCGCGCTGGCCATGGCAGGGGGCGTGGCGGGCACGGGTGCGGTTGGCACCGCGGCAGACCTGGCTGAAACAGTGCGCCGCGATTTTGCCCAGCGCGTGCAACGCCTGCTCGGCCGGGATTTTGCCGTCACGGCCAGCTTTGGCATCTCGGCCATGTCGCCGGGCGAAGTCATGCTCGATGCCGCGCTGCGCCGCGCCGACCAGGCGCTGTACCAGGCCAAGAGCGCGGGGCGGAACTGCTGCGTGGTCAAGCCTGCCCTGGCCGGCCAGCCCGCCCTGCACCTGCCACGCCCTGCCAGCGGCGCCACGCTGCCCGCCTGACACGACGCCAGGCCGGATCGGCGGGGCTTGCCCGGGTGGGACGTGACTGGATGGGCCTTGACTGGATGGGCCTTGACTGGGCAGCAACATCTGCTAAGCGCCGCACCCGAGTGGTGGACCTGTCTGCCGCTCATCCGTCCGAGACCGTCGGCGCCGGGGTTTGCCCAGGCTTAATTTCCGACCTAGGCGGGGAAAAGAGTTTTCACGGCCGCACGCTCCGTTGTTTCGGATCGTGGCGCCCATCGCACCGGCCCAGGCCGGCGCGCAACCTCCTTCCCTTGTCGAACGGACTCGCCCCAGGTCGCTTGCGGCCCGGGACAAACGTAGCCGGCTGCAGGGGGCTTTGCCCCAGGCAGCCATTGTGAAGGAGTAAGGCATGGATCGTTCGCAAAAAGCCGAATCGGTCGCTTTCCTCAACGAACTCGTGAGCGGTTCGGGGGCGGTCATCGTCACCCGCAACCTCGGCATGACGGTGGCCCAGTCCACTGCCCTGCGCACGAAGATCCGCGAGGCCGGTGCGACCTACAAGGTTGCGAAGAACCGTCTTGCCAAGCTTGCCATCCAGGGCACCGATTACGAAGGCATTGGTGATTTCTTCACCGGGCCGACCGCCATCGCTGCCTCGGCTGATCCCGTCGCCGCCGCCAAGGTGATCGTCGAGTTCGCCAAGACCACCGACAAGATCGAAATCGTCGGTGGCGGGATGGGTTCGCAGGTTCTCAGCCCCGATGGTGTCAAGGCCCTGGCCACGATGCCCTCGCTCGATGAACTGCGCGCCAAGCTTATCGGTCTCATCCAGGCTCCGGCCACGAAGATCGCCCAGCTCACCACCGCTCCGGCGGCGAAGCTGGCCCGCGTCTTCAACGCCTATGCCGAGAAGGATGCGGCCTGAGCCGGTTCAAACGACTTTTGCCCGAGCGGGCCGCATGCCGCGGACGCCGGGCGCCACATATTAACGGAGTGAAACATCATGGCCGATATCGCCAAGCTCGTTGAAGAACTGTCGCAGCTCACCGTTCTCGAAGCTGCTGACCTCGCCAAGGCTCTTGAAGAAGCGTGGGGCGTGAGCGCCGCTGCTGCCGTGGCCGTGGCCGCTGCCCCCGCCGGTGAAGCTGCTCCGGCTGCTGAAGAAAAGACCGAATTCGACGTCATCCTGACCGGCGACGGCGGCAAGAAGATCCAGGTCATCAAGGAAGTCCGCGCGATCACCTCGCTCGGCCTGACCGAAGCCAAGGCCCTGGTCGAAGGCGCCCCGAAGGCTATCAAGGAAGGCGTGTCGAAGGCTGAAGCCGAAGACATCAAGAAGAAGATCGAAGAAGCCGGCGGCACCGTCGAAATCAAGTAATCTTCTTCGGGTTCTTGCCCGACGATATGGAGAAAGGGCGGGCCGCAAGGCTCGCCCTTTTTTCGTTGCGCCCACTGGTAGATGCTCTCGCCGTCACAGCGGGACCCCGGGTCAAGCCCGGGGTGACGAAGAATGCATTCATTTTCTTGCTTTTAACGTCACCCCGGACTTGATCCGGGGCCCCGCTAGAATGCAGGGCATTTCACACGAAGGCACGAAGCCACGAAGAAATGAAGCGCGAAAACTTTGTGGCTTCGTGGCTTCGTGTGAAATCTGGGCAAGTATGGGCGGCGCGTCGGGATCGCAGCCGCAAGCGCCAACAGGGCAGCGGGACCCCGGGTCGAGCCCGGGGTGACGGTAAGAAAACAACGTGCCTGCAATTTCTCGTCACCCCGGACTTGATCCGGGGTCCCGCTTGTTGCCATGCGACAACGGCGGCACAGACAGCGGCTATCACCGATACCTGTCGCCAACCCTGGATTCATCCGCCTTCACCAGCCGCCATTTTTCAGGCGCAATTCAGGTTCGTTCGCGCTAGGCCCGGGCCCATGCCCACCCGCCAATTCCGCAAGCCCTTGGCCGCCGCCAGAAACCTGCAACCGCGCATTGCCGCCCTGGGCGGCGCGCTGGCCCTGGGGATCGCGGCCATCCTGTTTGCCCGCGCCGGCGAGGCGGTGCAGGGACTGTTCACCCGGATCGTCACCGCCCATCCGCTCGTGCCGATCGTGCTGACCCCGGCGATCTTCGTGGTGGTCACCTGGGCCACACGCACGCGCTGGCCGGCCGCCCGCGGATCGGGCATTCCCCAGGTCATGGCTGCGGCCGACGCGCCCGATCATCCCGTGATGGCGCCGCTGCTGTCGATGCGCACGGCCATGGCCAAGGTGGTGGGTACGCTGGCCATGCTGCTGGGCGGGGCCTCGGTGGGGCGCGAAGGGCCGACCGTGCAGTTGAGCGCGGCGATCATGGTGGCGGTGCACAAGTTCCTGCGCGTGCCGGTGGGTGCGGGCGTGATCATCGCCGGCGGTGCAGCGGGTGTTGCCGCAGCGTTCAACACGCCGCTGGCCGGGGTGGCATTCGCGATCGAGGAATTGGCCTCTGCCTTTGAACAGCGCCTGGCGCTGCTGGTCATGCTGGCGGTGATGACCGCGGGCCTGGTGAGCCTGGGACTGTCGGGCGACTACATCTACTTCGGCGCGATGAGCCAGCACGTGCCGATCGTGCCGGCCATGGTCGGGGCGCTGGGCTGCGGGGTGGCCGGCGGATTGGCCGGCGGCGTGTTTGCCCGCGTGCTGAGCGGCTTTGGCACGATCGACCATGGCTGGATCGGCGCGCTGCGGGCCCGCCCGGTGGCCCTCGCCGCCGGGCTGGGCCTGATCGTCGCCGTGGTCGGCGTGGCCACTCAAGGTCTTGGTCCCGGTGGATTGGCGTGGGGCACCGGCTATGGCACCACGCGCGGGCTGCTGTCGGGCGCGGAAACTTCGCTGTGGTTCGGCCCGGCCAAGTTCGTCACTTCGCTCGCCACGGCCTTGAGCGGCGCGCCGGGCGGCATCTTTGCCCCGTCGCTATCGGTTGGCGCCGGGCTGGGCCAGCTGGTCAGCACGCTGTTTCCGCCAGACTATTCGGGCGCCGTGGCGATGCTGGGCATGATCGCCTATTTCGCCGGGGTGACGCGCGCGCCGCTGACAGCCGTGATCATCGTCATGGAAATGACCGCCGACCGCGCGATGATCCTGCCGCTGTTCGCCGCCGCCCTGGTGGCCGACCAGGTAAGCGCGCAGGTCTGCCCGGAAAAGCTCTATCACGCCCTGAGCCATCCTTTCCGTGTTCCCACCGGCGATCCGAAATCGCCCGAAAAGGTGCACTGACTTTTCCTTTCCCCCGCGCCGCCCAATCCCTATGGGCTGCGGTATGGCCGTCGCCACCCTGCCCACCTCGCCGGATCTTACCGGGCCGCACGCCACGTCCGAATGGCGCGAGATGCTGCGCCTGGCCGCGCCGCTGGTCGGGGCAAACCTGTTGCAGATGGCAGTCTTTGCCGTTGACGTGCTGTTCGTGGCGCGGCTGGGTGCAGAAGCGCTGGCCGCGTCATCGTTGGCCGTCTCGATCTTTGGCCTGCTGATCTGGAGCCTGACCGGCCTGGTCGGCGCGACGTCTCCGCTGATCGCGGCGGAACTCGGCCGCCGCCGCCATGCCGTGCGCGAGGTGCGCCGCACCGTGCGCATGGGCGCATGGGTGGGCGTGCTCGCGGCAGTGGTGGCGATGGTGCTGTGCCAGCTGGGCGGGCCGCTGCTGCGCGCCACCGGGCAGAGCGAGGCGGTGGTGGTGCGCGCCGTGCCGTTCCTCGCCGTGCTGTCGCTCGCCTGCGTGCCGGCCGTGCTGTCCTCGCTGCTGCGCACGGTCGTTTCCACCCTGGGTCGCCCCGGCATCGGCACGGCGATCACGGCGCTGGCCGTGGTGGTCAACGGCACCGGCAACTGGATCTTCGTCTATGGCCATGCCGGGATGCCGGCGCTGGGCCTGATGGGTTCGGCCTGGTCCAGCGTGGTGACCAGCAGCGCGATGCTGCTCGCCTATGCCATGGTGCTGCGGTTTGACCGGCGGCTGCACCGCTATCACCTGCTTGGCCGCTGGTGGCGCGCGGAATGGCGCCGCTTTGCCGACGTGTGGAAGATCGGCCTGCCGATCTGCGCCACGATCGTGGCGGAGGCCGGGCTGTTCAACGGTGCGGCACTGCTTATCGGGCGCATCGGCGAAGTGCAGCTGGCGGCCCATACCGTGGCGATGCAGCTGGCGGGCATGACGTTCCAGGTACCGTTCGGCCTGGGCCAGGCTGCCACGATCCGCGTTGGCCTGGCCTATGGCGCGCGCGACCATGCCGGCATTGCCCGCGCCGGGTGGACCGCCCTGGCGATGAGCGTGGGCTTCATGGGCACGATGGCCGCGGTGATGCTTGCCATTCCCCGCCTGATCCTGGGCCTCTACATCGACGTGGGCGATCCGGCCAATGCCGCGCTGGTCGGCTATGCCCTGCAATTCCTGGTCGTGGCGGCCGCCTTCCAGCTGTTCGATGGCGCACAGGCCACCTGTGGCGCGGTGCTGCGCGGCCTGCAGGATACCCGCGTGCCGATGACCATTGCCATGTTCGGCTATTGGGTGCCGGGCCTGCTCACCGCGATCGGCCTGGGGCTGTTCACTCCGCTGGGCGGCATGGGCGTGTGGCTGGGGCTGATGGCCGGGCTGGTCTGCGTGGCGGCCATGCTGATCTGGCGCTGGCACCGCCGCGATCGGCTGGGCCTGCTGCCCTGATCAGGCGCCGGCATTCGCCCCGTGGCGATTCTGGCGCATAGCAACGCACGACACGCCAAAACGAAACAAAGAATCTGTAGCTGCCCTCTTGACGCTGGCGGGCGGCGCCACCCATATGCGCCCCGCTGGCACTCTCGACGTGAGAGTGCCAGCGCAGATTTCGTAAGCCAATTCTGATTGGAAGAGGGAGCAACCCATGACTTTCCGTCCGCTGCACGACCGCGTGCTGGTGCGCCGCGTCGAAGCCGAGGAAAAGACCGCCGGCGGGATCATCATCCCCGACAGCGCCAAGGAAAAGCCCGCTGAAGGCGAAATCGTTGCCGTTGGCAGCGGTGCGCGCGCCGAAAACGGCACGATCACCCCGCTTGACGTCAAGGTGGGCGATCGCGTGCTGTTCGGCAAGTGGTCGGGCACCGAAGTGAAGGTGTCGGGCGAAGACCTGCTGATCATGAAGGAATCGGACATCCTGGGCGTGATCGGCTGATCCACCCGATTTCCTGAATTTCCATTTCCCGCATTCAAAGGAACTGAGCAATGGCTGCCAAGGACGTACGCTTTTCGCGCGACGCGCGCGAACGCATTCTCAAGGGCGTCGACATTCTCGCCGATGCCGTGAAGGTCACGCTGGGCCCCAAGGGCCGCAACGTCGTGATCGACAAGAGCTTCGGCGCGCCGCGCATCACCAAGGACGGTGTTTCGGTCGCCAAGGAAATCGAACTCAAGGACAAGTTCGAGAACATGGGCGCCCAGATGCTGCGCGAAGTGGCATCGAAGGCCAACGACAAGGCTGGTGACGGCACCACCACCGCCACCGTGCTGGCCCAGGCCATCGTGCGCGAAGGCATGAAGTCGGTTGCCGCCGGCATCAACCCGATGGACCTCAAGCGCGGCATCGATATCGCCGTGACCAAGGTTGTCGAAAACCTCAAGTCGCGTTCGACCCCGGTTGCCGGTTCGTCGGAAATCGCCCAGGTCGGCATCATCTCGGCCAACGGTGACGTGGAAGTCGGCGAAAAGATCGCCGAAGCCATGGAAAAGGTCGGCAAGGAAGGCGTGATCACCGTGGAAGAGGCCAAGGGCCTCGAATTCGAACTCGATGTCGTCGAAGGCATGCAGTTCGACCGCGGCTACCTCTCGCCCTACTTCATCACCAATCCCGAAAAGATGGTGGTGGAACTCGAAAACCCCTACATCCTGATCCACGAGAAGAAGCTCTCGTCGCTGCAGTCGCTGCTGCCGATCCTGGAAGCCGTGGTGCAGTCGGGCCGTCCGTTGCTGATCATCGCCGAAGACATCGAAGGTGAAGCGCTGGCCACCCTGGTGGTCAACAAGCTGCGCGGTGGCCTCAAGATCGCCGCCGTCAAGGCGCCGGGCTTCGGTGACCGTCGCAAGGCCATGCTGGGCGATATCGCTACGCTGACCGCCGGCGAAATGATCTCGGAAGACCTGGGCATCAAGCTCGAAACCGTGACGCTGGGCATGCTGGGCCAGGCCAAGAAGGTCACGATCGACAAGGACAACACCACGATCGTCGATGGCGCCGGTGCGGCCGAAGACATCAAGGGCCGTGTCGAGCAGATCCGCGCGCAGATCGAAGTCACCACTTCGGACTACGACCGCGAAAAGCTGCAGGAACGCCTGGCCAAGCTGGCTGGCGGCGTGGCCGTGATCAAGGTTGGCGGTGCCACCGAAGTCGAAGTCAAGGAACGCAAGGACCGCGTTGACGACGCCCTCCACGCCACCCGCGCTGCGGTGGAAGAAGGCATCGTGACCGGCGGTGGCACGGCTCTGCTCTATGCCACGCGCGCTCTCGAAGGCCTGACCGGTGCCAACGAAGACCAGACCCGCGGCATCGACATCGTCCGCAAGGCGATCACCGCCCCGGTCAAGCAGATCGCCGAAAACGCCGGCAGCGATGGCGCCGTCGTGGCAGGCAAGCTGCTCGACCAGGCTGACGAAGGCATCGGCTTCAACGCCGCGACCGACACCTATGAAAACCTCAAGGCTGCTGGCGTGATCGACCCGACCAAGGTCGTGCGCACCGCCCTTCAGGACGCGGCCTCGGTCGCCGGCCTGCTGATCACCACCGAAGCGGCGATCAGCGAAAAGCCGGAAGACAAGCCTGCCCCGGCCGGCATGCCCGGCGGCATGGGCGGCATGGGCGGCATGGACTTCTAAGTTCACGCCAACCGCTTGGAAAATGGGAAGGGCCGCCTGGGAAACCGGGCGGCCCTTTTCCTGTTGTGGGCGCAAGCGGGCAGTGCCATCGGACGGGAACCGCCACCGCCGTGGGGGAGTTTGCACAGGCGATGAAATTCTCTCGATGGTTCGTTGGCCCAGGCTTGCTGGGCTGGGCAACGATTGGCCTGGTCGGCCACGCCCTTTATCGCCGCGCCCTGGCCCGCAACCCGGTCGCCCTGCTCGATGCCGCAGACCTGGCGTTGCGCGGCGGACGCAGCGGCATCGCCTGCCAGGCCCAGGCCCGCTTTGGCCCCGATCCGCTGCAACGGCTGGAAGTCTATGCCCCGCCCGGCACCGCGCCCGATGCGCGCCTGCCGGTGGTGGTGTTCATCCACGGCGGCGCCTGGGACAGCGGCCGGCCGCAGGACTATCGCTTCATGGCGCGCAGCCTGATCGGCGCGATGGCGCCCACGGGCTGCGTGGTGGTGCTGGCGGGGTATCGCCTGCTGCCCCAGGGCCGCTGGCCGATCATGCTGGCCGATGGCGCCCGCGCGCTGCGCTGGGTGGCCGATCACATCGGCGCTTTGGGCGGTGATCCGGCCCGGGTGGTGCTGATGGGCCATTCGGCGGGCGCCTACAACGCGCTGGCCCTGGCGCTGGACAAGCGCTGGATGGCCGACGAAGGGCTTGATGCCGATGCCTTGGCCGGGGTGATCGGCCTCTCCACCCCTGCCGATTTCCTCCCACTGGACGATCCCGCCTCGATCGCCACGTTCGGCCATTGTGGCGATCTGGCGCAGACCCAGCCGATCACGCATGCCCGCGCCGGCGCGCCGCCACTGCTGCTGCTGCACGGCGCGCAGGATACCCGCGTGCGCCCGCGCAACAGCCTGGCCCTGGCCGCCGCGATGACCGCGGCCGGCCGGCCGACGCAGGCGCAGGTGCTCGACGGGATCGATCACGAGCGGATGATCATGGCCTTTGCCCGGCCTTTCGCGCGCGAGGCGCGGCCCCTGGCGGCCGTTACCACTTTCATCACCACGGTTTGCGCTTCACCATCGGTTCATTCCGCGCCACAATAACCGGCATCGTGATGGCCGCCTTCTTTTCCCCCCGCCTGCGCCGGCCCCTGGCTGCGCTGTGTTCGGCCGTCGTGGCCTTGGCCCTGACGGTACAGCCGGTCATGGCGCAAGAGGTGCTGCGTGATGCGGAAACCGAAGCGCTGTTCCGCGACATGTCTGCCCCGCTGATCAAGGCGGCCGGGCTCGATCCGCGCAATGTCGATATCGTGCTGCTCAACGACGGCTCGATCAACGCCTTCGTGGCCGGCGGGCAGGCGGTCTATATCCATTCCGGGCTGCTGGGCGCGGCCGACAACATCAACGAAGTGCAAGGCGTGGTGGCGCACGAATTGGGCCACATCACCGGCGGCCACGTGATCAGCACTGCCGGGTCTAAGCCCGCGACCGGCATCACCCTGCTCTCGCTGCTGCTCGGCGGCCTTGCCGCCGCCGCCGGTTCGGCCGATGCCGGCCTCGGCGTGTTCATGGCCGGGCAGCAGGCCGCGCTCGGCAGCTATCTGTCGTTCAGCCGTGCTCAGGAATCGCAGGCGGACGCTGCCGGCGCGCAGTTCCTGTCGAAGGCGGGGATTTCCGGGCGCGGGTCGCTGGATTTCTTCAAGAAGCTGCAGAACCAGGAATTCCGCTATGGCTTTACCCGCAATGCCGATGCGGAGTTCTATTCCACCCACCCGATGACGGCCGACCGCCTGACCTATCTTCAGGATGTCTACGAACACGATCCGGCCTGGAACACGCCGATGGACCCGCAGTTGCAGGCCCGCTTCCTGCGCGTGAAGGCCAAGCTCTATGGCTATCTGGCCGAGCCGCAGGACACGCTGCGCGCGTTTCCCGATTACCTGCAGGATGCCCCGGCCCACTATGCGCGCGCCTATGCCTATCACAAGGAAGCGCTGATGGACAAAGCGCTGGCCGAAGTGGACGCGATGCTCAAGCAACTGCCCGATGATCCCTATGCGCTGGAACTCAAGGGCCAGGTGCTGCTCGAATCCGGCCAGCCGGCCGATGCCATTCCGCCGCTGCGCCGCGCGACGGAGTTGACCGGCAACAACCCGCTGATCGCCACTACCTTTGGCCACGCCCTTCTCGCTACCGAGGACAAGGCCAACTTTGCCGAGGCGGAGCGCGTGCTCAAGGCGGCGGTGGCCAAGGACCGTGAAAATCCGTTTGCATGGTATCAGCTTGGCGTGGTCTACGAGGCCGAAGGGGATACCCCCCGTGCCCGCCTGGCCAGTGCCGAGCAGCAGTTGATGCAGATGCAGTTGCCCGAGGCGGCACGCAGCGCCCAGGCGGCCGAGGATGGCCTGCCCAAGGGCACGCCCGACTGGCTGCGCGCGCAGGATATTGCCATGTCGGCCCAGGCGATGATGGAACGGCAAAGGAAGAAGAAGTAAGCCGATGACAGCGCCTGCCCAACGCCGTTCGTTCGTGGTCCTGCTGGTTCTGGTAGCGGCCGTGGCTGCCGCCCTCGCCTGGTGGGTCGCTTCTAGCCGCCATCGTGATGCCGTGGCTCAGCCGGAAAGCGCCCAGCTGGACGAAGCGCAGCTGACCAAGGCCCTGGCCGATGCCGGCATCGACAGCAAGGAACGCCAGGCCCTGGAAGGGCTGGTGCGCCAGACCCTGCTCGACCATCCCGAAATCCTCAGCGACGCCGCCGCCCGGCTGGAAGCGCGCGAGGCATCGAGCCGCGTCGCGCCCTTGCGCGGCGCGCTGGAAACGCCGTTTCCCGGGGCTGTGCTGGGCAATCCGCAGGGCCGCGTGACGCTGGTGGAATTCACCGACTTTGCCTGCACCTATTGCCGCGGCAGCGTGGCCGACGTCGAAGCGCTGGTGGCCGCCAATCCAGATCTCAAGGTGGTGGTGCGCGAACTGCCGATCATTTCGGCGCAGAGCGTGCCGGCCGCGCGCATGGGTCTGGCTGCCGCCGCGCAGGGCAAATATCCGCAGTTCCACAAGGCGATGTTCAGCGGCGAGCGGCCCAGCCCCGACAGCATTGCGCTGGCCGCCGGCAAGGCCGGGCTCGATACCACAGCAGCGGCCGCCTTTGCCGCGCAGCCTGGCACGATGAAGGAACTGCAGCGCAATCTCGATCTCGCGCGCCAGCTGGGCGTGAGCGGCACGCCCGCCTGGGTGGCCGGCGACCAGTTGCTGAGCGGCGCGGTGGGCAAGGATCGGCTGCAACAGGCGATCGACGCCGCGCGCAGCGGCGACAAGGCCCAGGGCGCCAAGGCGCAAGGCGCATGACGACGTGGCGCCAGGCGGCCGGCCTGGTGCCGCTGCTGCTCGCCATCGCCGCGGTGCAGCCCGTGCTGGCTCAACCCACTTTGGCCCAACCCGCTCCGTTGCAGCCGGTTGACGAGATCCAGCGCAACGATGTCACCGTGCAGAGCATCGGCTGGAAGCTCGCGCGTGCCAACGCGCCCTATTGCGCACGCGTGGCCCCGGGCATCGGCGTGATGCTGCAAGATGTGCGCACGTTCGATGATCCGGCGCTGGCGCGGCAGGTCTATGGCCTGACCGGCGATATCGGCGTGGGCGCGATGGCAACCGATGGCCCGGCGGCGCGGGCGGGCCTGCCTCTCAATGCCACGGTGGAGAGCGTCGACGCGCTAGCGGTATCGAGCCTGCCGGTGCCGCGCCAGGGCAAGTGGGACCGGCTGTTTGCGCTGCAGGATGCGCTGGAGCACGATGCCGCGCGCGATGGCCGGGTCACGCTGGGCCTCGCCGGTGGCCAGCGCCTGACGATTGCCGGCGAGCCGGTGTGCCAGGTGCGCTTCCTGATGGATGACAGCAAGGGCAATGCCGGCGCCAACCGCGATACGGTGCGCATCGGCCGGCCGATGGCCGAAGTGGCCAAGTGGGACGAGGCCGAAATCGCCGCGCTGACCGCGCACGAGTTGGCCCATGCCGTGCTCGATCACCAGACCTGGCTGGAACACGGCGGCAGCGCGCGCAAATCGGAACGCGAGGCGGATCGGCTGTCGGTGTGGCTGCTGCAGAACGCCGGCTATGATCCGGCCGCTGCCATGGCGTGGATGCGGCGCATTGGCCCGCGCTATGAAATCCTGTTCTTCGCCTCGCCCGATCACGGCAGCTGGCGCACCCGCGTGCGCACCATGGCGGCAGAGATCGCGACGATGCAGGCCGCCACCCAGCATGGCGCCAAGGCCGATTGGCCACGCCTGTTCCGCCGCGAGGATGGCGCCCCGCCCATGCCGCAACCGGCCAGCATGCCGGCCGACAGACGGTAAACTTTACGCTGCGCTGCGCTCGCGGTGCTGGCGTCAGGCCGCCAGATCGGCGGGCTGGCCCTGCTCGGCCATGGCCGTATTGCGGCTGCGCAGCAAATCGATTTCGGCCTGCAGCGCGTTGATCTTGGCGGCATGCGCCAGTGCGGAGATGAGGAAGCCGAAGCAGGTAAATATTGACGCGACAAAGAAATATAGCAGCATGGGTGCTCCTTGTCGTTCCGCTGCGGAAGGGGCCTGAGGCGACGGGCTGTGCACGATCGGCAGCGCGGCCCGCGCTCGATCACGCTGGTGCGCACGACCACCACCTGACGACAAACAACGTCAGGTAGTTCTTCAACCTCTCCTAAAGTTAGAATTTTGCATTATTTTGTATACCGCCGATTGTTCTATCCACATATTGGCGGTTTTTGCTCCAAAACGGTTGAATATTGATACCGCCAAACGCCAGCTAGGACCATGAATTTTAAGTGGATTTTTTGCAGAGATTTTTTGCTGATATATTTTGCCAGCATTTATGGTCGTTAATTGCTGTTTTTTATCAAAGTCATATGTCCTAAATTTAATCTGAACGCAGGGGAACTGAGGCAGGACCGACCACATCGACCCCGGTAGCGCTTCGCAAGGGAAAAACCCGCCCATCGTGAAGCAAGGACGAGGTTTATGCTGAAATTATCCCCCAACCCCAGCAACGCATCTGATCTTACATCGGAATATTCCTCCCGCGACGACCGGAGCATTCGAAGTAATCGCTTGGGGATGTCTTTCGAGTCTGTTTGCGAGGCCGGGCTGTCAATCGACAAGGCAATGCGCTCGTTCCCGTTCGAACTGTTGAGCCATGAGGCGCGCCTCGTGCTGCAACTGTTGAACAACAAGTCCTTGATCATCAAGGATGCTTGGCTTTCTTCCCGCCTATCGAATCGCGCCTTTCATGAATTGCTCAAGCGCCTGGAAGGCAATGGCATCATCCACGTCGCAGCAAGCGAAACCGATCGCCGCACCAAATCGATCGCGCTTGACCCACAGTTTGTTGAGCATTTTTCACGACAATGGGATGTATTTGGTAAAATAAACTCGCAATAAATCACGTAATTACAGCCAAATATTTATTTCAAATACCAGAACGCGATGTTCCACCAAGGCTTGTTGTATAGGAGGCGATTATCTCTCTTTTGGGGAACACGGATGCCAACGATGCCTATATGCCGAGTAGCAGCCAATTCCCCGATCTGGCGCAAAAGGCGGCATCGATGTACCGCAATCGGCGCCTGCGCGAGCGGTTCCTGCCAAAAGCCATCTTTGCAGAGCCTGGCTGGGACATGCTGCTCGACCTGTTCGTGGCGTCCGAGCACAAGCGTGATGTCAGCATCTCGAGCGCGTGTGTCGCGGCTTGTGTGCCGCCAACCACCGCGCTGCGCTGGATTGCCATGCTGGAAGAGCGCGACCTTGTGTGCCGCGAACGCGATGCCTCGGATCATCGCCGCACGTTCCTGCGCTTGACCCCGCAGGGCTATCGCCAGGTCCTGAATTTTCTGCTGGCCGACTGGCTGGCCTGCGGTCGCTAAGCGTGCCTGCCCCACCGACAAGGCCGTCGCCACCCTCACGCCGCAGGCCCGGCATTGTGGAATTTGTCCGCGCCGCCTAGAACGCCATGATCATGGCCATGCTGCCGCTTCGCCCCACGCCGTTCTTCGGCAACAAGAATCGCGCCTTTTGGCGGCTCCAGTTCGTTGGCTGGGGCGGCGCCATGTTGCTGCGCGCCATGTCCAGCCTGGCCAATGCCCAGCCCTGGTCGTTCCTGCTGATCGTACTGATCGCCTCGATCACCGGCTTTTCGATCTCGTCGATCCTCTCGGTGATCTATCGCGCGCTGATCAACCGGCGCCCGATCATCACCTGGGGCGCGACGGCGCTCGTCCTGTCCGTGGCGGTGGGGCTTTATGCGTTCATCGATGCCTGGGTGATCAGCCTCTATCGCCCGGGCAGCGACGCCGGCTTTGCCCAGCTGTTCCTGGGCGTGTTCTATATCGACCTCACGCTGCTGGGGGCATGGTCGGCGCTCTATTACGCGATCAATTTCTACATCCAGGTGGAAGAGCAGAACGACCAGCTGCTCTATCTCGAGGCGCAGGCGACGTCGGCCCAGCTGGCCATGCTGCGCTACCAGCTCAACCCGCATTTCCTGTTCAACACGCTCAATTCGATTTCCACGCTGGTACTGCTGAAGCAGACCGAGCCGGCCAATGCCATGCTGACCCGGCTTTCCGCCTTCCTGCGCTATACCCTGATCAACGAGCCGACCGGCCGGGTGACGGTGGCGCAGGAGGTCGAGACGCTCAAGCTCTACCTCGACATCGAATTGATGCGCTTTGAAGAGCGGCTGCGCACCGAGTTTCGCATCGATGACGCCGCGCGGTCGGCGCTGATGCCTTCGCTGCTGCTCCAGCCACTGGTGGAAAACGCCATCAAGTATGCGGTCAGCGCGCTGGAGGACGGCGCCCAGATCACCATCGCGGCGCAACTCGTCGGCCCCATGCTGCGGGTCACCGTGTCGGACACCGGGCCGGGCTTGCCAGCGGGCACCGATCCATCAACGCTGTTTGGTGTGCAAACCGACTCTGCCGATAGCCCATCTGCGCCGGGATATCCGGTTTCCACGGGCGTTGGCCTGCCCAACATCCGTGATCGCCTGGCGCAGGCCTATGGCAGCCAGCAGCGCTTCGAGGTGGGCAACCGCCCCGAAGGCGGCTTTGCCGTAACCATCGAACTGCCGTTCGAGGCCAAGGAAGAGCCTGCCACGCTCGCCCAACCGGGCAACCGGCTGGCGCGGGCATGACGACGCAGGTGGGCATGCCTCGGGAACTTTTCGGGCTTGTCGCATTTGTCACGCGGGGGCAAAAAAACCACAACAGGGCAGACGCTCCAGGCAAAGGTAGCAAATGACCATCCGCACGATCCTCGTCGACGACGAGAAACTCGCCATCCAGGGCCTCCAGCTGCGTCTCCAGGCCTTTCCCGATGTCGAGGTGATCGACACCTGTTCCAACGGGCGCGAGGCGATCCGCAAGATCAAGACCGAAAAGCCCGACCTGGTCTTTCTCGATATCCAGATGCCCGGCTTCGACGGGTTCAGCGTGGTCAAGGGCGTGATGGAAATCGATCCGCCGCTCTTCGTCTTCGTCACTGCCTATTCCGAACACGCGCTCAAGGCGTTCGAGGCCAATGCCGTGGACTACCTGCTCAAGCCGGTGGAGGAAGACCGCCTGGCCGATGCGCTTGACCGGGCGCGCACGCGCATGGCCGAAAAGCGCGGGCTGGAGGAAGTGGAAAAGCTCAAGAACGTGCTGGCCGAAGTGGCGCCCGACGCCATGCCCGAACTGGAAGACGATGGCGAAGTGGCCGCGGGCCGCTTTGAAAAGCTGATCAACATCAAGGATCGCGGCCAGATCTTCCGCGTCGACGTCGACACGATCGAGCGGATCGAGGCCGCTGGCGACTACATGTGCATCTACACCGGCGACAATTCGCTGATCCTGCGCGAAACGATGAAGGACCTGGAACGCCGGCTCGACCCGCGCGTGTTCCAGCGCGTCCACCGCTCCAAGATCGTCAACCTCGACCAGGTGCGCCAAGTGCGCCCGCACACCAATGGCGAATGCTTCCTGGTGCTGGAATCGGGCGCCGAGGTGAAGGTGAGCCGGTCCTATCGCGACGTGGTGGCCCGCTTCGTCCACTGACGGTGCTGCCGGGCTGCGCCAAGCGCCAGCCCGGCACGCTCGTGCGTGTTGCCCGATCGGCCAATTCCGATTGGCACCCCCGCGCCCAGCCGGTAAAGCCGCGCCATGACCGATTTTGCCATTCCGGGTTTCGACCTCGCCGCCTTTGTCCGCGCCACGCTTGAGGAAGACCTGGGGCTGGGGCTGCCCGGCGGCGGCCGTGATGTCACCAGCGAAAGCGTGATCCCGGCAGACGCGCGCTTTGCCGGGGTGATGGACAGCCGTGACGCCATCACGGTGTGCGGCCTGCCGATCGCGGCGGCGTTCTTCCGCGCGCTCGATCCTTCGGTCGATATTACCATCCTGGTGGACGAAGGCGCCCGCGTGGAACCGGGCACGGCGCTGATGTGCCTGGCCGGCAACGCCCGCGCCATGCTGACGGCGGAACGCTCTGCGCTCAACACGGTGCAGCACCTGGCCGGCGTTGCCACGCTGACGCGGCAATATGTCGATGCCATGGGGCAGACGCGGGCGCGGCTGCTCGATACCCGCAAGACCATCCCCGGCTTTCGCCATCTGGAAAAGTATGCCGTGCGCACCGGCGGCGGGCACAACCACCGCATGGGCCTGTGGGATGCGGCGATGATCAAGGACAACCACGTGCTGGTGGCCGGCGGCGTGGCCGAAGCGGTGCGCCGCGCTCTGGCGGCCGGGGTGGCCGATGTGATCTGCGAGGTGGACCACCTCGACCAGATCGAGCCGGCCCTGGCGGCAGGGGCAACGCGCCTGCTGCTCGACAACATGGGGCCAGACATGCTGCGCCAGGCCGTGGCGTTGGTCGCCGGGAGGGTGCCGACCGAAGCCTCTGGCGGGGTGCGGCTCGACACCATCGCCGCGATCGCCGCATCGGGGGTGGACTATGTGTCGGTGGGCCGGTTGACGCAAAGCGCGCCCGCCGCCGATATCGGCCTCGATTTCTCGCCCCTGTAACACCAAGGTGCCGCCGATGAAGCCCCTGCTTGCTGCTCTTGCCCTGCCGCTTGCCGCCCTGGCGCTGCCCGTTGCTGCCCTGGCGGCAGAGGCACCGGCTTGCCGCCTGCCGCCGCGCATCGATCCTGTGCCGCTGCCGGCCCCCGATGGCCCGCGCCGCACCGGGCCGATGACCGGCACCACGCTGGCCCTGTCATGGTCTCCGCAGTTCTGCCGCAACCACACGGGCGACGCCATCGGCGGCACGCAGTGCGATGGCAGCCTGGGCCATTTTGGCTTCGTGCTGCATGGCTTGTGGGCCGATGGCCTGCCCGGACAATGGCCGCAATGGTGCCCCGCCACGGTGCCCAGCGCCGAAACCCTGCGCCGCGCCATGTGCATGACGCCCTCGGCCCGGCTGCTGGCCCACGAATGGGCCAAGCACGGCGCCTGCATGGCGCCCACGCCCGAGGCCTATTTCGCGCAAGGGGCGCGGCGCATGGCCGCCCTGCACCTGCCCGACATGGACAGCCTGGCCCGCCGCCGCGTGCTGACCGCGGGCGACCTGCGCCGCGCGTTCATCAGCCGCAATCCCGGCCTCACCCCACAGTCGATCCGCATCAGCGCAAGCCCCGGCGGCTGGCTGCAGGAAGTGCAGCTCTGTGCCGACCAGGCCGATCGACCCAAGACCTGCGATGGCCTGGGCCTGGATGATGGCAGCCTGCTGCGGATCTGGCAGCGCAAGCGCTGAGACCGCGCGGCAGCGACGCGCCTAGGCGTTGCTGCCGTGCCGCTCCAGCAGCAGCAGCGGCACATCGCGGGCGCCATCGGCGTGCTCGGCATAGCGGGTAAAGCCCAGGCGTGCCGCCAGCGCGAGCGAGGGCGCGTTGTCCCCGTCGATCATGCACGCCACACGGCGCGGGCCCTGCGGCGTGGCATGGGTGGCATCGAACCAGTCGAGCACCGCTGTCATTGCCTCGCGCGCCAGGCCCTGGCCCCAGCACGATGGGGCAAAGATCCAGCCGGCTTCGGGCACATCGTCCAACCCCTGGCCAAAGCCGCGCCAGGAATGGAACACGCCGGCAATGCCGATCACCGTATCATCATCGCGGCGACGGCAGGTGAAGATGCCATAGCCATAGAGCGCCCATGAGCCGGCATTGCGCAGCAGGCGCTGGAATTCCTCGGTCACGCTGGTCGGGCGATTGCCCAGATGCCGGCGCACGTCCTCAGGGGCGAGGAGCTCCACCAGCCCGGCATGATCGCGCGCGTGCGGATGCCACAAGGCGAGCCGGTCGGTGACAAGGGCGGGCCGCAAGTCAGGTTGCTGGGCAGGTTGCGGAGCAGGCAGCCGGGCGGGCGCGGGGACGGTCACAGGTTCCATTCCAGGAACCTGCCCGATTTCCGCGCCGATGCAAGCCGATCAGCTTTCGAAAAAGCGCCAGGGCCCCGCCGGGATGCCGGCCAGCAGCCAGTGCAGCGCCGTGATCAGCCCCCACACGATCAGCGCCCCGCCCCAGGCCCAGCCGAGCTGGCCCAGGTTGCGCAGATCGGGCCAGAACGGCGAGCGGCGCGACCAGATGCGCCATTCCTTGTCATAAAGCGCCTGGAACTTGGCATCCTGGGTGCGCGCACCGCCCACCGCCATCAAGGCGAGGCCACCATTGAGCAGCAGCGAGCGCAGGCTGGGCGCGACGATCAGATGGGAAATGCCCCACAGCGCGATGGCAAACATCATCGGGTGGCGGGTGACGCGGAACACGCCCTGCGGCAGCGCCGTGGACAGCCCATTCATGTTGCGCGGGGCGAGCGCGGGATTGCGCGAGAACGAGGCCAGCAACAGCGCCGTGGCGGTGAAGCTGAGCAGCGAACCGGCGATCCAGGGGAGAATGGCATAGCCATCCCACAGCATAGGCCCATCGGGCGCGCGGTCATTCATGATGATGACCACGATCAGCGCGACCAGGGCGATGATCGAATAGACCGCAAGAAACCCGTTGAGCCCCAGCGTCCTGACCGCAGGTTTGCGCAAGGGATGCGAGAGTACCCAGTGCGAACCGGCAAAGAACAGCATCGCCAGGGCCAGGGGTAGATGTGATTCGCTCAAGACATGCTCCGTAACCGCTGCATTGCAATGCTCCCACGTCATTGCAAGTCAGCCTAACAATTGTTTACCATGCTCCCCCGGGCGAGCATAGCCGCGTGGCATCCCCCAAGCATGTTTCATTGCCGAACAAATTGGTCCGATTTGGCGCCGCGCCGGCGCCACGCCGGCTTATCGCACCCCGTGCATCAATTTGCGCAAAACCCCCGAAAGCAGCAGAAGAATGACCCCAATACCCACCGCGAACCAGCCGATCACATTGAAAACGCTGGTATAGGTGTCAAGGCTCAGCTTGAGATTGGTAACCTCTCCCCCCACGGTTTCCACACTTGCAACCTGCGCGACGATTCCGCCGACATATTGTGCCATGGCAATCGACAAATACCACACGCCCATCATCAGGCCGACGATTCGGGCCAGCGACAGCTTGGTGATCATGCTCATGCCGACAGGCGAGATGCACAGTTCGGCGATCGAGTGGATCAGGTAGAGCCCGGCCAGCCACCAGATCGAAACCTTGAAATCAGGCCCGGCAAAGCGGGTGCCCCAGACCAGGAACAGGAAGCCGGCGCCCACGCCCGCCAGGGCCACGCCGAACTTGACCGGGATCGAGGGTTCCAGCCCGCGCGCGGCCAGCTTGCCCCACAGGATGGTCAGCAATGGCGCCAGGGTAACGATGAACAAGGCGTTGAAGAACTGGGTTTGCCCCGCCGAAATGCTGAACAGGCCAAACACCGAGAGATCGGTGTTGCGATCGGCAAACAGCGTGAGCGAGGAACCGGCCTGTTCGAACAGCGTCCAGAACACGGTGTTGAACGTGGTCAGCACCATGGCCGCCACCATCATCTCGAACTCGACCCGGTTGCCGGTGCGCCAGGCATAGACCAGAATCGCGGGCACGCCGATCAGGAAGCTGGCAAACAGGATCTTGCCCAGCAGCGGCAGCGCCAGGACATAGGCGAGCAGGCTGGACCCGGCAGCGACCGGCTTGGCATCGAGCAGGTTCTGGAACAGCAGGAGGACCGCGCCGACGGCGACCAGGCCGCCGACATAAATGAACGGGGTCAGGTCGCGGCCGCGCTGGACCGGCGGCTCGCCATAGCCGGCCAGGCGCCCGCCATCGAACTGGATCAGCATCCAGGCAACCGCCATGCCGATCGCTGCCAGGAGGAAACCGGCCCACCACCCCACGGAATCGGCGAGCCAGGGGCACAGGATCTGCGAAAACAGCGAGCCCAGGTTGATGCCCATGTAGAAGATCGTGAAGCCAGCATCGCGGCGGCGATCACCCGGGGCATAGAGTTCGCCCACCACCGTGGCGAGGTTGGGCTTGAAGAACCCGTTGCCCACCGCCACCAGCGACAGGCCAAGCAGCATCAGCAGTACATAGAACGACGAGCGCGTGCCGCCGGTGGCGAACTGGTCACCCGGCACGGTGCGGGCGACATGGCCATCGGGTTCGAGCAGCGCCACGCTGCCATCGGCATTGCCCTTGATCAGCAGCTTGCTGCCATCGATGACCACGTAGCGCTTTTCGAGGCCCGTGGCGGTAGGACGATCGACGGTGTTTTCGGCCACCACGTCATAGCGCTGGCCGGCGATTTCGGCATGGGGCTTGGCGGTTTCCCCGCCAAAGCACAGCACAAAATAGCCCAGCGACATCATGATCGCGCCGTATTTGACCGAGCGCTTGGAGCCGAGCACGCGATCGGCGATCAGGCCGCCCACCAGCGGGGTAAGATAGACCAGCGCGGCAAAGCCGCCGTAGAGCCCGTTGGTGGTGCTGTCACTGAACAGAAAATGTTTGGTGAGATAGAGCGTCAGCAGCGCGCGCATGCCGTAGAAGCCGAAGCGCTCCCACATCTCGGTGGTGAACAGCCGCGCCAGCTGGCGGGGATGGCCGAACCAGCCGGTATCGCCGTGGGCACTGGGGGACGGCGATGATGAAGGGGGCGTGTTCGCCTCGGTCATGGATGGATGCGCTCCGTGAAAAGCGGCCGGCTGGCTGGGCCGATGGATGTGCGACGATCGACGGTTGTGGTGGACGGCTCTTGTCGAGGAAAAGACAGTCCGGTTGCGGCGGAAACTACCCGGATTACGCGGTTTGGAAAGGCGCAATTTGCAACCGCGCGACGCTTTGCAACGAAGATGCGCCGCAGCCGGCATGGCCTGCCTGTTCCTGTCCTGAAGCCGGCACCGTCCGAAACAAACCATGCAGAGATGCGGTTTTTGCCACTGCCGGGGCGAGGGCAGGCCGCGATCGCGCCCAATTATGCCAAACCACCCCGAAAAGGCCCGTTCAAAGCAGATTTCCCTGCATTTTTTGAACGTTCGATAAGTTGAACACTCGTCCGACATCTGGCACAGTGGTTTCTACGCCGTGACGGGGGTCAATCGGCGTAAAGGGACTTCATACGATGCCGGGGGGCATCGCGGAGGGGGAGTGACATGATACGTTCCGAACTGTTGCAAGCTTTGGCCAAGGACAGCCCGGGCCTTCGCGCCGAAGAGATAGAGCGCGTGGTTGACGTGTTCTTCGACGAAATCGCCGGGCGCCTCGCCGATGGCGGCCGGGTGGAACTGCGCGGCTTTGGCGCCTTTTCCACGCGCGAACGCGATGCCCGCAAGGGCCGCAACCCGCGCACCGGCGAATCCGTCGACGTGCCGGGCAAGCGCGTGCCCTATTTCAAGCCGGGCAAGGAAATGCGCATCCGGCTCAACGCCGAATGATCCTGCACGGCTAATACGGTTTGGCGCCAACGCGGCCCGCCAAGGGCCACCGCGGCGCCAGGGACGCTGTTGCCAAGGGGCACGGTAGCAGCGTTACAGGGGGGGCAGGCAGCGTTTTTGCACAAGACAATGGCGCTGCCTGCCATTCGAATCCCAGCGCGCGCCACAGCCGGGGCGAGCAAACGACCAGCCCCGGATCAACCAGATCGAACACGCAGGCAGGCTCGCATCCCGGCATCGGGACAGCGGGCCTTTTTTGCAGGGCTGCCGCACCGCCCCCTTGGCGCGCGGCGGCCACCTGCCTATAGCCGCAGGCGGCGTGCGGGCGTGGCGAAATTGGTCAGACGCAACGGACTTAAAATCCGTCGGGCTTTGCCCATGCCGGTTCAAGTCCGGCCGCCCGCACCACCATCACTTGCATGCGACAGTGGCACGCCGGCCGGCTTGAGGATCAGGCGCGCGCTTCCTGCACGCCGGCGCTGTTGTGGCGCAGCGCCTTGAGCACGGTATCGACGATATGCGGGGCGTTGAGCCCGGCCGCATCATACTGCTTTTCGGGCGCGTCGTGATCCTGGAACACATCGGGCAGGCGCATGGTGCGGATCTTGAGGCCGCTGTCGGTCAGCCCTTCGTCGCTCGCCATGGTCAGCACGTGGGCACCCAGGCCGCCAATCGCGCCTTCCTCGATCGTCACTACCACTTCGTGCGTGGCGATGAGGCGGCGGATGAGGGCATCGTCCAGCGGCTTGACGAAGCGCAGGTCGGCCACCGTGGTGGACAGGCCGCGCGCATCGAGCTGGTCTGCAGCCTTGAGCGCCTCGGCCAGGCGGGTGCCGAGCGAGAGGATCGCCACCTTGCTGCCTTCGCGCACGACGCGGCCCTTGCCGATTTCGAGCCGCTCGGGAACGGTGGGCAGCGGCACACCCACGCCATTCCCGCGTGGATAGCGGAAGGCGATCGGGCCGCTGTCATGGCAGGCGGCGGTGTGCACCATGTGCACCAGTTCCGCCTCATCCGCCGCGGCCATCACCACCATGTTGGGCAGGCTGGCCAGATAGGTCACGTCGAACGAGCCAGCATGGGTGGCACCATCAGCGCCGACCAGCCCGGCGCGGTCGATGGCAAAGCGCACCGGCAGGTTCTGGATCGCCACATCGTGGACGACCTGGTCATAGGCGCGCTGCAGGAAGGTGGAATAGATCGCGCAGAACGGCCGCATGCCCTGCGCGGCAAGGCCGGCGGCAAAGGTCACGGCATGCTGTTCGGCAATGCCCACGTCGAACAGGCGATCGGGAAAGGCCTTGGCAAACTTGTCGAGCCCGGTGCCCGACGGCATTGCCGCGGTGATCGCGCAGACCGTGGCATCGGCCTTTGCCTCGGCCATCAGCGCCTGGGCAAAGACATTGGTATAGCTGGGCGGGCCGCCCGCGCTCTTCATCTGTTCGCCGGTGATCACGTCGAACTTCTGCACGCCGTGATACTTGTCGGCCGCGGCCTCGGCCGGGGCATAGCCCTTGCCCTTTTGCGTGACGACATGGACCAGGCATGGCCCTTCGGCCGCATCGCGCACGTTTTCCAGCACCGGGATCAGCTGGTCGAGGTTGTGCCCATCGATCGGCCCGACATAGTAAAAGCCCAGTTCCTCGAACAGGGTGCCGCCCATGGCCATGCCGCGGGCAAATTCGTCGGTCTTCTTGGCCGCATGGTGCAGCGGGCGCGGCAGCTTGCGCGACAGGCGCTTGGCCAGTTCGCGCAGTTCCAGGAACGGGCGCGACGAAACCAGCCGCGCAAGATAGCCCGATAGCCCGCCGACCGGCGGCGCGATCGACATGTCGTTGTCGTTGAGGATCACGATCAGGCGGTTGCCGGCCGCTTCGGCGTTGTTCATCGCCTCGTAGGCCATGCCCGCGCTCATCGCGCCATCGCCGATCACGGCGATCGCCTTGCCCGGCTTGCCCGCCAGCTTGTTGGCCACGGCAAAGCCCAGCGCGGCCGAGATCGAGGTGGAGCTGTGCGCGGTGCCGAACGGATCGTATTCGCTTTCGCTGCGCTTGGTGAAGCCCGACAGGCCACCGCCCTGGCGCAAGGTGCGGATGCGGCTGCGCCGCCCGGTGAGGATCTTGTGCGGATAGGCCTGGTGGCCCACGTCCCACACCAGCCGGTCATCGGGGGTGTTGAACACGTAATGGATCGCGGTGGTAAGCTCCACCACGCCCAGGCCGGAGCCGAGGTGCCCGCCGGTCTGCCCCACGGCCGAGATCATCTCGGCGCGCAGTTCATCGGCCAGTTGGCGCAATTGACCAGGCGCCAAGCGGCGCAGGTCGGCGGGGGTATCGACGGTGTCGAGCAAAGGCGTGGCCGGGATTTCGGTCATTATCGCGCCTTACACCCCTTGCCACGCGCTGTCGAGAAAACCCCTATGGTTCGCACCAAGGGGCGTGGAAACAGCAGCTTGGGCCTTGCTGCGGCCCCTCACAACGCCATGTCGAGCGCGTGGAGGGCAAGGCCCACCAGCCCGCCCACCAGCGTGCCGTTGATGCGGATGAACTGCAGATCGCGGCCCACGGCGCCTTCGATCCGCGCGGTTACGGTGCGGGCATCCCAGCGGCGGATGGTTTCCGACACCAGCCGCACGATCTGGCTGCCATAGCGGCTGGCAACGCCGACCAGCGTGCGCCGGGCAAAGCGGTTGACCAGCAGCGCCAGCTGCCGATCGGTCTGCAGGGCGCGGCCAAGGTCTGCGAGCGCCACGCCGATCTGGCCCGACAGCGCGCCATTGCCGCCGCCACGCACTGCCGCCAGCAACCCGCCGCGCGCGCGCTCCCACAGCGCGTCGAGCCAGTCGGTAAACGCGGGATTGGCCAGCACTTCGGCCTTCATGCCTTCGACGCGGGCGCGCATGGCGGGGTCTTCCACCAGATCGTGGGCAAGCTGCTCCAACCCTTCCACGATCTTCATGCGCAGCGGATGATCGGGGTGCACCACGGCTTCGGCCAGCAGCTTGTAGATGCCATCGAGAATGGTGTTGGCCAGCCGCTCGTCCAGCTTGACCAGCCGCACGAGGGCATTGGCGCGATCGTGGATCAGCGTGCGCAGCAGCGCCTCGTTGGCTTCCAGGGTCTGCGCGGTCTTGGCCAGCAGCGCTTCGATCAGCGGCAGATGGCGCCCGTCGGCAATCATCGCCTGCAGCATCTGGCCCAGGAGCGGCGCCAGGTCGATCCGGTCGATCTGCTGGCGCAAGGCCTGCTTGGCCATGCCGCCCAGCTTTTCGCGGTCAAGCGATTCCAGGATATCGGCCGCAAGGCTGGCGGCACCAGCAGCCAGGCGCCCCTGCTCCCCGCCCTGGCGTGGCGCGGCCAGGAACGAACCGGCCGCCCCGGCCACGTCCAGCCCGGCCATGCGCCGCGCGACGACCTGGGGGGTAAGGAAATTGGACTGGAGGAAGCCGGCCAGGGAATCGGCAATGCGATCCTTGTTTTCCGGGATGATCGCGGTGTGCGGGATCGGCAGGCCGAGGGGATGGCGGAACAGGGCGGTGACGGCGAACCAATCGGCCAGGCCGCCGACCATTGCCGCCTCGGCAAAGGCGCGCAGATAGCCCCAGCCCGGCGCCGCGCCAGGGGCGGCCAGCATGGTGCGCGCCAAGGCAAACAGCCCGGCCATGACCACCAAGAGGCCGGTGGCGACCAGGCGCGTGGTGCGCGCCCGGTCAACGGGCAGGATCAGGGGCCTTGCAGCGCGGGCCAGACGGCGGGGAGTGATGGTCACTCCGCCGGGAATGCCTCATGCACGGTGTGGTTCCCATCGGCATGGCCGCCGGGGCTGCCAGCCGCACCCTTGGCCCCCTGCCCGGCAACGCGCGGCTGGCTGGCCAGGAACACGCGGGCGAGCCAGGGGCCAAGCCGCTTTTCAAAGCCATCGGCCAGGCTGAAACCGGCCGGCACGATCAGCAGCGTGAGCAGGGTGGAGAGTGTTAGCCCGCCGATCACCACGGTGCCCATCGGCGCGCGCCAGCCCGCATCGCCCCCCACGGAAATGGCCGTGGGGACCATGCCGGCAATCATCGCCACGGTGGTCATGATGATCGGTTGCGCGCGCTTGTGCCCGGCCTCGGTAATGGCTTCGAGCTTGGTCTTGCCGGTGGCCATTTCCTCGATCGCAAAGTCGATCAGCAGGATCGAGTTCTTGGCGACGATGCCGAACAGCATCAGCACGCCGATGAACACCGGCAGGCTCAGCGCCTGGCCAACCAGGCCGAGCAGGAACAGCCCGCCCAGCGGCGCCAGGAACAGCGAGCCCATGTTGACCAGCGGCGAGACGAAGCGGTGATAGAGCAGCACCAGCACCGAGAACACCAGCAGCACGCCGGTGGCGAGCGCGATGAAGAAGTTGGTCAGCATTTCCTGCTGCCAGCGGTCTTCCCCGGCCGGGGCGTTGGACACGCCGGTGGGCAGGTTCTGCATGATCGGCAGCTTGGCAATGGCGTCCATCGCCGTGCCCTTGACCACGCCCGGCGGCAGATCGGCGCCCACGAAGATGCGGTGGTTCTGGTTATAGCGCTGGATCGTCGTCGGGCCCGAGCCGAAGCCGATGCTGGCAACGCGCGCCAGCGGCACCGACGTGCCCATCGCGGTCTGCACCGGCAGGTTTTCGATGGTCGACAGATCGCGGCGGGAATCGAGCGGCAGCTTGACCCGGATCGGCACCTGGCGATCCGACAGCGAGAACTTGGCGCTGTTCATGTCGATCTCGCCCTGGGTGGCGATGCGGATCGTCTGGCTGAGCGCCTGGGTCGTCACGCCGAGCGAGGCGGCAAGGTCGAGATGCGGGGTAATGACGATTTCCGGGCGGCGCAGGTCGGCGCTGATGCGCGGCGCCACCACCTGCTTGAGCCCGCTCATCTGCTGCACCAGGGTCTGCGCGGTGCGCTGCAGGAGATCGGGGTCGGAGCCTGACAGCATCACGCTGATCGGCCGGCCAGAGCCACTGCCGCCGCCGCCATTCTGGCTTTGGAACGTGACACGGGCATCGGCGATCTGCTGCAGGCGCGGGGTCAATTCGCGCTGGAACTGGAGGCTGGTACGCGGACGGTCCTTGCGCAGCGTCATGATGATGCGCCCGCTGCCCTCGGTGATCCGCTCCAGCGCCACCTCGATCTCGGGCTCGTTGCGCACGAGGTTATAGACCTCGTCCACCTTGGCAGCCGTCTGGTCGATCGTGGTGCCGGGCACCATTTCCACGTTGATCTGCGAAAAATCGCTGTCGGTATCGGGGAAGAACTGCGTGGGGATGACCACGAACATCACGCCCGTCAGCACCAGCGCGCCAAGGCCGATGCCCATCATCCACAGGCGATGATCGCGCAGCCGCGCCCGCACCCGGCGGCGCGGATGCAGCGCGCGATAGGCAGCCGCGCGCGTGGTATCGAGCGACCAGCGCAGCACCGCCATGTAGCGATCCATCCACGGGCCTTCGCCATGGGGAATGTCGCGCTGGTCACGCTTGAGGAAATAGGCCGCGACCATCGGCGTGATCATGCGCGCCACCAGCAGCGAGAAGAGCACCGCCACCACCACGGTGAGGCCGAAGTTCTTGAAGAACTGGCCCGAGATGCCCGGCATCAGGCCCACGGGAAGGAACACCGCCACGATCGAGAACGTGGTGGCCACCACCGCCAGGCCGATCTCGTCGGCCGCATCGATCGCGGCCTGGAACGGGGTCTTGCCCATGCGGATATGCCGCACGATGTTCTCGATTTCCACGATCGCATCGTCCACCAGCACGCCCGCCACCAGGCCCAGCGCGAGCAGCGACATGGTGTTGAGCGTAAAGCCCATGAGATGCATCACAGCGAACGTGGGAATGGCCGAGAGCGGAATGGCAATGGCCGAGACGAACGTCGCCCGCCAATCGCGCAGGAAGAAGAACACCACGATCACGGCCAGCACCGCGCCTTCCACCATCGAGGACATCGAGGTGTGGTACTGCTGCTTGGTGTAGTTCACGCTGGTGAACAGCTGGGTGAAGCGGATCTTGTGGCCCTGCTCGGCCGAGATCTTGGCCAGTTCCTTGACCGTGTCGTCATAGACGCTGACATCGGATTCGCCGCGGGCGCGGGCGATGCTGAAGGTGACGACCGGCTTGCCGTTGAACTTGGCGATCGAGGTGATTTCGCTGAAGCTGTCGCGCACGTCGGCAACGTCGGACAGGCGGATCACCCGGCCAGCGGCCACCGAAATCTGCGTCTGCCCCAGATCGAACGCCGACCGCGCATTGCCCAGCACCCGCACCGACTGGCGCGCCCCGGCCACTTCGGCCTTGCCGCCGGCGGCATTGAGATTGACCTGGCGCAGCGCATTGTTGACCTGCATCGCGGTCACGCCGAACGACTTCATGCGCATGGGATCGAGCGTCACGGCGATTTCGCGGGTAACGCCGCCGGCCCGGTGGACCTCGGCCATGCCGGGTACCGCCAGCAGGCGCTTGGCCACGGTATCGTCGACGAACCACGACAGTTGCTCGATCGTCATGTCATCGGCCGAAACCGCCCAATAGGCGATCGGATCGGACGAGGTTTCGGCCTTGAACACCTGCGGTTCGAGGATGCCGTCGGGCAGGTCGCCCCGCACCTGGTCCACCGCGTTCTTCACTTCGGCCACCGCGCCATAGATGTCGGTGCCGATCTTGAACTGCACCATCGTCTGGCTGGAGCCTTCCGATGCGGTGGAGGTGATCGTATCGACCCCGGCGATGGTGCGCACCGCGCTTTCCACCCGCTGGGTGATCTGGGTCTCGATTTCGGTGGGCGCAGCGCCGGGCTGGCTGATCTGCACGATCACCAACGGAAATTCGATATCGGGCTGGTCCTGCACCTTCATCAGCATGAAGGAGACTAGCCCCGCCAGGGTCAGCCCCAGGAACAGCACGATGGGAACGACCGGGTTGCGGATGGACCAGGCCGAGAGATTGCGAAAGTTCATGGCCGTTTCCCTGGTCCGATCACGGGTGGTCGATCAGTGCGCCGAAGCGCCGGCGGCGTTGCCCGCAGGCGCAGCCATGACCGGCCGCACCGTATCGCCGGGGTTGAGGAAGCCGCCAGCACGCAGCACCACGCGCTCGTTGCCAGAGAGCCCTTCGCGCACGACAATCCCGCTCGACGTGACGTCACCGATCTTCACCGCGCGGCGGGTGACCTTGTTGGCGCCGTCGAGAATATAGACATAGCTGCCGTTCTCATCGCTCAGGATCGCGGTTTCGGGCAGGACCGGCGCAGTAGTGACGCCGCTGCGGATCGTGGCGCTGGCAAAGCCGCCCGGACGCAGCGCGGGATCATAGCGCAGCGCGATGCGGGCAATGCCCTCGCGCGTGGTCGGGTCGATCGTCGGCGCCACCTGCCACACCGTGCCAGCAAAGCTGCGTGCCGTGCCCACCGGCGTGACCTGGGCGGTCACGCCCACATGCATGCGCGCCAGATCGATTTCCGCGAGGCGGGCCTGCATTTCCAGCTCGCCATCCTTGGCCATGCGGAACAGCGTGCCGCTGCCCGCGCTGACGATCTGCCCCGGCTCTACCGCGCGGGTCAGCACCAGGCCATCGGCCGGGGCGACGATGTTGAGCCGTGCCGTGCTGGCGCGCAGCTGGCCCAGCGTGGCGCGGGCCACGCGCACCTGCGCCACCGCGGCATCGCGCGTGGCGGTGAGTTGATCGATATCGGCCTTGGAGATGAAGCCCTTGGCAACCAGCTTGAGCGCACGATCGAGATTGCTTTGGGCGATGCGGGCATTGGCTTCCTGCAACTGTACGCCGGCGGCCTGGCTGGCCACCTGCTGCACCTGGACCGAGCGATCGACCACGGCCAGAACCTGCCCGGCATGAACCCAGGTGCCGGCATCGACCAGCACGCTGCGCACGATGCCGCCTTCGCCGGCAATGCCCACGGGCATTTCGCGCTTGGCGGCGATCACGCCGCTGGCCACCACGGTGGCATCAACGGTCTGCTGGCCCGGCGCGACGACGGTCACGGTCTGTGCCTGGGTGGCGGCATCGGGCGCCTTGGGCCCGCCGGCTTCGCGGTGCATCAGCCACCAGGCGAGGGCGAGCAGCACGACCAGCCCCGCGCCGATGGCAAAGGCACGCCGCCGATTGCCACCGGTTGCCGGCACATCGGCCAGGCTGCTCATGTCTTGCGTCTTGTCCAGCAGAATTGCCTCCCCAGCCCAACCGGCAAACGCGCGCCATGTGGCAACACGCAGCCCGGGCCACGATCCCCTTTGCCCGCCCCATCCTTGCGCCATGCGCAGCGGACGGGCCGGGCGATGTGTTCCCAACGTCGGTCTAACGTGGCGGCCGGTTGCCCGGCTGCCTGTCATTGCGGCCGGCCACCGGCATGGGCCAGCGCCGGCAACGCCGGTCGCCGGCATGGCCCCCGCCTTCGTCGCTCGGCGCGCATGACGCGCCACGTTCCGAAGGTTCCTTACCTTGCCAGCATTTACGCCGCTTTTAGCGGGCGCAACGACCAGTTGCAATCACGGCTCGACAAACAACGTCATAACCGAAGCATTTGCCCACCCCCGCGGCAAACATCCCACCGCGGCGGGGCCGACATGCCAAAACGGCCGCCCGGGTTGCCCCGGACGGCCGCACCGTGGATGGCGGTGTGGCGCAGGCTGCCAGCCGCGGCGCAAGGCACCGGGCCGGCACGCCAGCGCGTGATCAATACTTGAGCTGGCGCTCGTAAAGGTCGCGATAGTGCTGGATACGCGTGACCCGCAGGCCCTGCATGCCCGAGCGATCCACCGCGCGCTGCCACGAGGCGAATTCTTCGAGGGTGAGGCCATAGCGTTCGCACGCCTCATCAATGGTCAGCAACCCACCGTTGACCGCCGCGACCACTTCGGCCTTGCGGCGCACCACCCAGCGGGTGGTGTTGGCGGGGGGCAGGCTATCGAGCGTCAGCGGTTCGCCCAAGGGACCAATAACCTGCGCCGGCCTGATTTTCTGATTTTCGATCATGGCACTTCTCGTCGGTCAGCTGAGCCTTTCGGCGGGGGGGACGGCCTGTTTGGCTTCATCACCGTTGTGCTTCCCTCCATTTTGCCATTCACTGAAGAGTTTGGGTTAACAAGATCTTCACGACCTGCCGTGTGTTCACCTGCCCTGTGCAACATCCAGGCTGCGACCCGATGGAAGCTGCCAAGGCCGGTTCCGCCCGGCATCGCCGGCACGGAATCCTGCGACACGCGCCGCAGGTCCTGTGCGGCTTCCAGCCGGGCGCAGAATTCGGCCCAGTGCAGCTGACGCAGCACCCCTGCCGATTCGACGCCCACCAGGCCGCGCAGATCTTCAAAACCCAAATCCATGGGCCTGACAGTAGCCCGATAGGGATAAGGGAGTGTAAAACCGCTCTTTACAAAAAATTAACCACCTGGCCAGCGTGGCCCATGCGTTCCGTGCCATTTTTGCGCTGAAAACCGTGGGAAAAGCGCCTATGGGCGGCCCATGTCGCATTGCATCCCCCCTTCCGCGATCCCGCAGCCTGCCCCCGATTTTACCGGTCTTGCCGATCCGCTGCCTCTGTTCGATCTGGCCATGCCGGCCAGCGCGCGGCGCATCGTGGTGGCCATGTCGGGCGGGGTGGATAGCTCGGTGGTGGCGGGCCTGGCCGCCGCGAGCGGTGCCGAAGTCATTGGCATCACGCTGCAACTTTACGATTACGGCGCCGCCACCGGCCGCAAGGGCGCCTGCTGCGCCGGCGATGACATCCGCGATGCGCGCGCCGTGGCCGACCGCCTGGGCATTGCCCACTATGTGTTCGACCACGAATCGCGGTTCCGCGAAGAGGTGGTCGAGCGCTTTGCCGACGATTACCTTGCGGGCCGCACGCCGATTCCCTGCATCCGCTGCAACATGGGGCCCAAGTTCACCGATCTTCTGGCCATGGCGCGCGAACTGGGCGCCGATTGCCTGGCGACCGGGCACTATGTCCGCCGGGTGGCAACGCCCGATGGCGCGCAGCTGCACCGCGCCGCCGATCCGGCCCGCGACCAGAGCTATTTCCTCTATGGCACGACGCAGGAACAGCTCGATTTCCTGCGCTTCCCGCTTGGCGGCCTGCCTAAGCCGCAGGTGCGCGCGCTGGCCCAGGCCATGGGCCTGGCCGTTGCCGCCAAGCCCGACAGCCAGGACATCTGCTTCGTGCCCGATGGCGATTATGCCAAGATCGTGCGCAGCGTGCGCCCCGAAGGCGGGCGGCCGGGCACAATCGTCCATGCCCAGACCGGCGCTGTGCTGGGCCAGCACCAGGGCGTGATCCACTATACCGTGGGCCAGCGGCGGGGCCTGGAAATCGGGGGCCAGCCCGAACCGCTCTATGTCGTGGGCCTGGACGCGGCCAATGCCCGCGTGCTGGTGGGTCCGCGCCACCTTCTCGGCGTGGCCGCTGCCCGGGTGATCGAGACCAACCGCATCGGCGCCCTGCCCAGCGACGGCACCCCGCTGACCGCCAAGGTGCGGTCGCTGGCCAAGCCCGTGCCGGTGACGCTGGACGGCCCGTTCGGCGATGGCGCTGCCACCACCTTGCGCTTTGCTACGCCCGAATATGGCGTGGCGCCGGGACAGGCGGCGGTGCTCTATGCCGGGGACCGGGTAATAGGCGGCGGCTGGATCGACGGCACGCAAGCAGCCGAGCCGCTGCCCGCGCTGTAAAGGCCGGTGTGGCAGGGGCAATGTCGCCCCTGCCCGCGGCTCAATCGCGCCAGGCTTGCAGCTGGCAGCCCCAGCCTTCGCGATAGGTGGCGGTTTGCGCCGCGGCGAGGGGGACCGTAGCGGTCACGCTGTGGGCGGTGGCATCCTCGGCCAGCGAGACCGGGAAGCGGCCCTTGGGATTATCCTTTTCGCAATCGCCCAGCGTCCGCCCGCCCAGATAGCGGCACGAGCAGGCCAGCCGGGCCGCGCGCGCTGCCTCGATTCGCGCGTTGTCATGCGCCGGGCGCCAGACAAACGCCACGAACACCGCGCCCACGCCCAGGCCGATTCCAGCAATCAACCCCAGCCCGCGCCAGGCCCAATGGCCCGATCGCCGTGGCCCCGGTGGTGGCGCCACGGGGGGCTGGCCACCAAAACGGAGCGGATCATTCGGGGAAGAAGAAGGCTTGGTGGTTGCCATATGCATTCGATCTGGTGGAAAGACCGGGCAACCATGCAGAGCGCCCCGCGATTCCGTTTACCCTGTGCCCGCCGGTGGCTGGCCCATATCGTGCCGGCTGTGCTTGCACCAGCCCTGTTCGCGTGCTCGGCCAGCCAGCCGGCGCAGCAGCCGCTCTCGCCCCAGGCACTGGCAGCGGTGATCGACGATCCCGGCGTGGAACGCGAAGGCCTGGCCCGTGCGATCGATGCGCTGTTCCAAGCCGATGGCGCCGCCGCCACCCAGGGCGCGGGAGAAACCCGTGCGGTGATCGTGATGCGCGCCGGGCGCATCGTGGCCGAACGCTATGGCCCGGGTTATCACGAGAATACGCGCTTTGCCGGGGGCGGCATCGCCCGTTCGATCACGGCGGTGATGGTCGGCATGCTGGTTTCCGACGGGCGCCTGCGCCTCAACGAAACGGCGCCGGTGCCCGCGTGGCAGCGCCCGGGCGATCCACGCGGCGAAATCACCTTGCGGCACCTGTTGCAGATGCGATCAGGCCTGCGCGAGGAACCGGGCGACGAGGCGCGCATGCTGTTCGGCCCCGGCCGCGACGACATGGCCGGCGCGGCCGAGGACCAGCCCCTGGCCGCTGAACCGGGCGCGCGCTTCCAGGACGATGCCGCCAGCGGGATCATCCTGGCTGACCTTGCCGCGCGGGTCCTCGCCCCGGGCGGCGATGCCGATGCCCGGCGCCGCGCCGTGGCCGATTACCTGCGCACGCGCCTGTTCGAACCGGTGCAGATGCGCGGCATCGTGCCCTCGTACGACGCGCACGGCACGATGAACGGCGGGGCGATGATCGATGCCACGGCGCGCGATTTCGCCCGCTTTGGCGAATTCCTGCGCAACCGCGGCGCGGTCCACGGCGCACAGTTGGTGCCCCGGCAATGGATCGATTTCATGGCCACGCCTTCTCCGCGCGAGAAGCAGTATGGCGCCGGGGTCTGGCTCAACCGCGCGCCCACCGGGGACGAAGAGCCGCGCCTGTTTCCCGCACGCGGCCCGCGCGACATGATCGCCGCGCTGGGCGATGGCGGGCAGGCCGTGCTGGTGTCGCCGGCGCGCAAGCTGGTGGTGGTGCGGCTGGGCGCGACGCCGCCGGGCGGCGATGCGGCGCTGATGGGCAAGCTGGGCGATATCGTCGCCCTGTTCCGCTAACGCCCGCCCAGGCCTGCCAAGGCGCGCCAACTGGCGCGCGTCAGGCCTTTGTGCTGATCGCGATCAGGCTGTCGGGCACGGCCGCGGCGGCATTGGCGCCGCGCGGGGTGAAGCGGCCTTCGACCTGGGCGCCCTGCTCGATGGTCAGCGTGTCATAGGTCACATCGCCCAGGATGCGGGCGGTCTTGGCCACCACCAGGTCGGCCACGGTGACCGCGCCATTGACCGTGCCGGCAAGGCGCGCGCTGCGGGCCGTGATCGCGCCGGTAATCACGCTGCCCTGGCCCTGGACCAGCGCGGCGCAGGCGACATCGCCATCGACGCGGCCTTCGACGTGGAGGTCAGCCTGGGCGGTGATATCCCCCCGCACCGCGAGGTCGGCACAGAGCACCGAAAACGTGGCCGCACCGGCCGGCGCGGCGCGTTCAGTGCCCACCGTGGCCAGCTTCTTTGAAAACATCGGGCAGGGTCTCCAGGAACGGACGCGGATCGACCGGGCGATCGTTGATCCGCACTTCGAAATGCAGGTGCGGGCCGGTGGAGCGGCCCGTGCTGCCGATCCGGCCGATTTCCACGCCGGGCGCCACGCGCTCGCCGGGCCGCGCCTCGATCCGCGACATATGGGCATAGCGGGTGACCAGGCCATGGCCGTGGTCCACTTCCACGCAGTTGCCATAGCCGGACCGCACGCCGGCAAAGCTGACCACGCCTTGCGCGGCGGCAAAGATCGGCGCGCCGATCGGTCCCTTGAAATCGAGGCCGGGATGGAATGCGCCGCCGCCGGTGAACGGATCGGCGCGATAGCCAAAGCCGCTGGAAATGAAATCGGCGCTGGCCGGCAGGGCATGGGGCAGCCGGGCCAGGCCCTGTTCCAGCGCGGTAAGCCGCGCCATGCTCTGGCCCAGCCGCGCCAGCGCGGGATCGTTGCCGCCCAGCGCGATCAGCGGGCCGCCCATGGCGCGCCGGCTGGCGGCCGGCCCACGCAGGGGTGCCACTTGCGCGGGATTGAGGCCGACGCGGCGGATCGCCGTTTCCGCCTGGCTGGCGCGCGCATCGGCATATTGGGTCAGGCTGGCCACGAACGCCGCCTGGCGCAGGGCCAGGCGATCGATCCCGGCCGCCATCGGATTGCTCGCCGGCGGCAGGTTGAACGAAAGAGGCTTGGCCTCTGGCGTGGCAGAGGGATCGGCGGCGGGCAGATCGCCCAGCTGGCCCTTGACCAGCGTTTCGATCATCTCCTGCCGGCGCTCCAGATCCTGCAGCGTGCCGGCCACGCCATTGCGCGTATTGGTAATGTGGCGTTCTGCCGCGCTCACGGCCATTTCGCGCTGGCGCAGGGCCGCCGCGTGGCGCGCCGCCAGGATTTGCCCTGCCAGCATCGTGCCAAGCGTGCCCAGCCAAAGCAGCAATGCCAGGGCCAGCACGCCGGCCACGCGCATCTGCAGGCGGCCCGACACACGGATGAAGCGTACCTGCCCCTGCGCCCGCATGAAGAATTCGCGATCGGGAAACCAGCTGCGCACCCGCGCCGGCAGGGCCGCCAGCCAGGCCCCGGCGCGGCGCCAGGGCGCGCGCGGCGCAGGCGTTGCGGCCGTGGCGCGCACGGTGGGAATGTCGGCAGGTGGCAAGATGTGTGGTGACCCCAAGGCAAGACAGGTGGTGAACGATCCTTGGGGCCGGGCGCTTATCGGCGGGAACCGGCAGAGTCGAATCCGCGGCCGCCCGCCCGGGGCGGGCCGTGCCGCAAGGGCGATGAATCGATTGCAACCCCTCTCGCGGCCGTGACAGCGCCTGCCACCGATGGTAAGCCCCGCGCCATTATGTCGACCAAGCCCCAGGAAATCGTCACCGAGTCCCCCCAGTTGCTGGTAGAGCAGCTGGCCCGGGCCGGCCGTGCCGCGCAAGCCGAACTGGCGCGCATGCCGGCGCCGGCCAAGGAAGCCGCGCTCAAGCTGGCCGCCGCGGCCCTGCGCCGCGCCGCGCCAGAGATCCTGGCCGCCAATGCGATCGACATGGCCAATGGCGCCGCCCGCGGGCTGACCCCGGCGCTGCTCGACCGGTTGCGGCTGGACGAAGCGCGCGTTGCCGGCATCGCCGATGCCGTGGAACAGGTAGCCAGCCTGGCCGATCCGGTGGGGCAGGAGATCGATTCCGCCACCCGGCCCAACGGCATGGTGCTGCGCCGCGTGCGCGTGCCGATCGGCCTGATCGGTATCATCTATGAAAGCCGCCCCAACGTGACGGCCGATGCCGCCGCGCTGTGCGTGCGCTCGGGCAATGCCGCCCTGCTGCGCGGGGGGAGCGAGGCGGTGCATTCCAACCGCGCGATCCATGCCGCATTGGTGGCAGGCCTGGTGGAAGGCGGCGTGCCGGCCGCCGCCGTGCAACTGATGCCCACGCAGGACCGCGCTGCCGTGGGCGCGATGCTGACCGCAGCAGGCCTGATCGACATGATCGTGCCGCGCGGCGGCAAGAGCCTGGTCGCCCGCGTCCAGGCCGATGCCCGCGTGCCGGTGCTGGCTCACCTTGATGGCATCTGCCACACCTTTGTTCATGCCGCGGCCGATCCGGCCATGGCCCAGGCCATCGTGCTCAATGCCAAGATGCGCCGCACGGGCATCTGCGGGGCGATGGAAACCCTGCTGATCGACGCCACCTATCCGGCGGCGGCAGCGCTGATCACCCCGCTGATCGCAGCCGGTTGCGAAGTGCGCGGCGATGCCCGCGCCCGCGCCATCGATCCGCGCATCGTGCCGGCGGCCGACAACGACTGGGACACCGAATACCTCGATGCTGTGCTTTCGGTGGCGGTGGTCGACGGGCTCGACGCGGCGCTTGCGCATATTGCCCGGCATTCCTCGGGCCATACCGACGCGATCATCACCGCCGATGGCGATGCCGCCGCGCAGTTCCTGGCCCAGGTGGACAGCGCCATCGTCATGCACAATGCCTCCAGCCAGTTTGCCGACGGCGGCGAGTTTGGCCTGGGCGCCGAGATCGGCATCGCCACCGGGCGCCTGCACGCACGCGGCCCGGTCGCGCTGGAAGGGCTGACCACCTACAAGTGGCTGGTCCACGGCAGCGGGCAGGTTCGCCCCTGACACGCGGAGCTCCCCGGCTGACCGGCCTGCTGGGCGGCAGCTTCAATCCGGCACACGGCGGGCACCGCCGGGTGAGCCTGTTTGCGCAGGCCGCGCTGGGGCTGGACGAGGTGTGGTGGCTGGTTTCGCCGGGCAATGTGCTCAAGCCTGCCAAGGGCATGGCGCCGCTGCCCGCGCGCCTTGCCTCGGCCCGGGCAATGGCCCGCCGCGCCCCGATTCGAGTGACCGCGATCGAGCGCGAGCTGGGCACCCGCTATACCATCGACAGCCTGCGCGCGTTGGTGCGGCGCTATCCCCGCCGGCGCTTCATCTGGTTGATGGGAAGCGATAATCTGGCCCAGTTCCACCGCTGGAAAAACTGGCGCGGGATTGCCCGCACCATGCCGATTGCGGTTATCGCCCGTCCGGGCTATGATGCAGCTGCGATGGCGAGCCCCGCCATGGTATGGCTGCGCCGATGGCGCCGGCGGTGCAGGCAGGAATGTGATGGCGCTCTTTGGTCCGATACTGGGCCAACCGGGGGTGCCGCCCTGATCGCCAGTTTCCCGCATGATCCGATGCAGGGCGTCCCAGCGCTCTCCATCCTGCGGTTCGATCCCGATCCCCGTTCCGCCACGGCCCAGCGCCTGGCAGAGCCTGATTGGGCCGACCGTATTTCCGTGACCGGCCTGCGCGATGGTGTCACCCACCGCCGCATCGTGCCGGGCCCGCGCGGAAGGAGCGGACGCTGAGCGTCTTGGCCGCCATCCCTGCTTCCCGGCACGCTTTTCCGGTTTTTCGGCTCTCCCGCCGTGCGCCCTGGCGCAAGGCGGCTTTGCCGTTGGATCGGGATGCGCGACCGGGCGTTGCGACGTCAGCCATCTTTCAATCGGAGTTCACCGCAAGCCAATGACCAGTGCCCAACCCCAGCCGGCAGATGCCGGCGCCGCTACCCCGGCCCCTTCTGCCGGCGCTCCTGCCAGCCTGTTCGACCTCGTCCTGCAATCGCTGGATGATGACCAGGCCCAGGACGTGGTGTCGATCCCCCTGGAAGGCAAAAGCTCGATCGCCGATTACATGGTGATCGGCTCGGGCCGCTCCACCCGCCAGGTTGCCGCCATGGCGCAGAAGCTGGCCGAACGCGTCAAGCAGGCCGGCTATGGCCATGTCCGCATCGAAGGCCTGCCCGCGGCCGACTGGGTGCTGATCGATGCCGGCGACGTGGTCATCCATCTGTTCCGCCCGGAAGTGCGCAGCTTCTATAACCTGGAACGCATGTGGGGCTTCGGCGACGCCGGCTCTGCCTGATGTGATTGGCGCAGGGCGGTCATGATCCCGTCCCCCTCCTTTACACGGAAGGGGATCGGGGCGATGATGGCCGGGCGCAGCGGCTATCCGGACATTCATGCTCCTCCACATCATCGCCCGGGGAAAGATCGGCCGCTCGCCCGAGGCAGAGCTGGTCGATCGCTATGGCAAGCGGGTGACGTGGGGCTTCAAGGTGACCGAGCTGCCCGACCGGGGCGGCACCGTGCCGCCGGTCACGGCCAATCCCACCCGCACCGTGGTGATGGACGAGCGCGGCAAGCAGCTCACCTCCGCCGAATTTGCCAAGGTATTGGGCCGCTGGCGCGATGATGGCGTGCGCGAGGCACGCTTCCTGATCGGCGCGGCTGATGGCCATGACGACAGCCTGCGCGATGGGGCGGACCTGTTGATCGCCTTTGGCGCGGCAACCTGGCCCCACATGCTGGCCCGCGCGATGCTGGCCGAGCAGCTGTGGCGCGCCACCAGCATCATCGCCGGCCATCCCTATCACCGCGAGGGATGATGGACGCGCGCCGCTCCCTGCTGCTGGCCGCTGCCGTGCTGCTGCCGCTGGCCGCCTGGCAGATCGCCGGGGCTGGCGCCGCGCCCGCCTATCAAACCGCTGGCGAGGCCGCTGCTGCCCTCGCCCAGGCACAGACCGCGCTGGCCCAGGCCCGCGCGCGCGGCGAAAAGCTGGAAGCCCAGGCCCAGGCCGCCACGGCTGCGGCCGACAAGACCGCGCAGGAAGCCGCCGCGATCGCTGCGCGCATCCAGCAATCGGAAGCCGAAATCCGCATCAGCGAGGCGCGCATCGCCCTGATCGACAAGGAGCGCGCCGACTTGCGCCTGCGCATGGCCGCCCGGCAGGAGCCGCTGGTGCGCCTGACCGCGGCACTGCAGCTGTTTGCCCGGCGACCGCTGGCCTTCAGCCTGTTGCGGGCCGAATCCCTGCGCGATACGGTCTATCTGCGCGCCGTCCTGGAAACCATGGTGCCCGAAGTGCGCCGCCGCACCGCCAGCCTGCGCAGCGCGATCGTGCGCGGGCGGATGCTGCAGGAACAGGCGCGCAGCGAAGCGGCACGCCTGCGCGCCAGCCAGTCGGGCCTGGCCGAGCGGCGCCAGCAGCTGGCCGCGCTGGAAAGCCGCCAGCGCATCGCCAGCCGCGCTGCCAACGGCACCGCCAGCCGCGAAGCCGACCATGCCCTGGCCCTGGCGGAACAGACGCGTGACCTCGCCGCGTTGATGCAGCAACTGGGCCGCGACGGGCAGATGCGCGATGTCCTGGCCGGGCTGCCCGGCCCGCTGCAACGCCCCGATCGGCCCGGTGCCGTGCTGATGGTCGAAGATGTCGATCCGCTGCTGCGCACCAGCAGCACGCTGATGTGGATCATGCCCGTGTCGGGCCGGGTGGTGACCGGCTTTGGCGAGGCCGGACAGACCGGGCCGAGCCAGGGACTGACCATCGCGCCCGTTCCCTCGGCCCAGATCGTGGCGCCGGCAGCCGGGCGCGTCGCCTTTGCCGGGTCCTATCGCGGCTATGGCCAGATCGTGATCGTGGAGCACGCCGGCGGCTGGACCTCGCTGATCACCGGCCTCGGGCGGATCGACGCGGCCGTGGGTGATCGCGTGGTGCAGGGTTCGCCACTGGGCATTGCCGCCCCGGCCAGCCCGGTGGTGAGCGTCGAGCTGCGCAAGGACGGCGTGCCGGTCAACCCCTTGGCCGCCTTGCGCAATTGACCGTTGCGCGCATGGCGCGCAGCATGCGGCACGCGCCCCACGCACAAACGGGAATCGGGTGCGCTCCATCTGGCATTCAGGCTTGCACGGCTATACAAGCGGGCGGTCCGGCCCGCGCCGCGGCGCTTGGTTCTTTATCGAAGGTTCGATTGCAAACATGGCAAAACCGCTTGCTTCCCTGCTGCGTGCAACGGCCCTGGTCACGGCCGTCGCGGTTCTGCCCGTGGCCACGGCCGGCCTGGCAGCGGTGGATTCCCGCACCGCCCCGCAGTTCCAGAAGCTCGAGATGATCTATGCCAAGATCAAGGAGAACTACGTCGAGCCGGTGAACGACGACACGCTGATCAAGGGCGCGATCGACGGCATGCTGGCCACGCTCGATCCGCACAGCGCCTATCTGGAAGCGCGCGATTTCGAAAACCTGCGCACCCAGACCGAAGGCGCCTATGGCGGCCTGGGCCTGTCGGTCACGCTCGACGATGGCGCGGTCAAGGTGATCGCCCCGATGAAGGGCACGCCGGGCGACCTCGGCGGGATCAAGGCCGGCGACTATATCACCCACCTCGATGGCAAGCTGATCTATGGCGGCTCGCTCGACGATGCGGTGGACCAGATGCGCGGCGCACCGGGCACCAAGATCAAGCTGACCGTCTATCGCCCGGGCCGCGACGAGCCGCTGGACTTCACGCTGACGCGCGAGGTGATCAAGCTGCGTCCGGTGGAATGGAAGGTGAAGGACAACATCGGCGTCATCGCCGTGTCGAGCTTCAGCGAAAACGTCGGCAGCGAAGTGGCCCAGGCGGTCCAGTCGATTCGCGCCCAGCTGGGCAACAACCTGGCCGGCATCGTGCTCGATCTGCGCGGCAATCCGGGTGGCCTGCTCAACGAAGCCGTTTCGCTGTCCGACGATTTCCTCGACAAGGGCACGATCGTATCGCAGCGCGGGCGCGATCCGCAGGACAACGACATCTATTCCGCCCATCCAGGTGACGTGGCGCGCGGCCTGCCGATGATCGTGCTGATCGACGAAGGCTCGGCCTCGGCATCGGAAATCGTGGCCGGCGCGATGCAGGACCAGCATCGCGCGCTGATCATGGGCCAGCGCAGCTTTGGCAAGGGCAGCGTGCAGACGCTGATCCCGCTGGGCAAGGATTCCGCGCTCAAGCTGACCACCGCGCGCTATTACACGCCATCGGGCCGTTCGGTGCAGGAAGGCGGGATCGAGCCGGATATCACCGTGCCGCAGATTTCCGATCCCGACCTGCGCAAGCGCGCGCTGCGGTCCTATCGCGAAAGCGACCTGCGCCGCCACCTGATCAACGAGATCAAGGAAGACAAGGATCTCGAAAAGGACAAGATCGACGATCCGCGCTTCAAGATGACGCCCGAGGAGCTCAAGGCCAAGGGCATCGACGATTTCCAGCTCTATTACGCCGTCCAGACGCTCAAGCGCACCGCGCCCGGCGCGCTCGCTGCGCTGCGCAAGCGCTGATCCGGCCAGGAACCGCGCCATCATGACGATCGACCGCCGTTTTTCCGATGATCTTGCCCTGGCCCATGGCCTGGCCCTGGGCGTGCCGCTGGTGGCCATGGCCACCGCGCTCGTGGCCCAATACGGTTTCGGCCTGCCGCCGTGCGAAATGTGCTGGTGGCAGCGCTATGGCCACCTGGCCGCGATCGCGCTGGCGATTCTGGCGCTGTTGCGCCGCGGCCGCCCCGAGGCGCGCTGGCTGGTCCTGCTCGCCGCACTCGGCATCCTGTCGAGCGGGCTGATCGGCGCTTTCCACGCCGGGGTGGAATATCATTGGTGGGAAGGCCTCACCACCTGCTCGTCCAGCCATATCGAGGGCGATCCGCTGGCCGCGATCATGGCCGCACCCCTGGTGCGCTGCGACACCCCGGCCTGGACGCTGATGGGCGTGAGCATGGCCGGTTTCAATTTCCTGTTTTCCACTCCGGCTGCGCTGGCGATCCTGGGATTGCTGGCCAAGCGCTACGGCAAGGGAGCCTGAAGCGATGTCCCGCCCCTCTACTGGTCATCCCGCTACGTCCCGCATGATCCGCGTGGACCAGGCCGGCGAATTTGGCGCCACCCGCATCTATGCCGGCCAACTGGCGGTGATGGGCGATCGCGGCCCGGATTCGGCCGAGATCGTCGAAATGGCCCGGCAGGAGGAAGACCACCGCGCCAAGTTCGACGCGATGATCGCCGAACGCGGCGTGCGCCCCACGGCGCTGCAGCCGGTATGGTCGGTCGCGGGCTTTGCCCTGGGCGCAGCCACCGCGCTGCTCGGCCCCAAGGCGGCCATGGCCTGCACCGCCGCGATCGAGACCGAGATCGACCGCCACTATACCGAGCAGCTGGAGGAACTGGGCGACAGCGATCCCGAACTGGCCGACACCATCCGCCAGTTCCGCGATGACGAACGCGCCCATCGCGATGCCGCCCTGGCCGCCGGCGCCGAACAGACGCCGGCCTATCCGCTGCTGTTCAACGCCATCCGCCTGGGTTGCCGCGCGGCGATCAAGCTGTCGGAACGCATCTGAAGGAAAGCGGCCGGAAATCCGCGCCTTGCCGCGTGGTTGCGCTGGCGCCGGAGACCTTTTCGCGCGTCCGCGCGTTGCCCCTTCATCTATCATTCACCGCCCCGTCAGCTTATGATGGGGCGACATGGGGGCGGCCCGTCCGCCTTTCCACGCGCTGGAGACGAACCGACAATGCGCTTTGCTGCCCACCCCCTGCGCCTGCTCGCCCCGGCCATGCTGCTGTTTCCCGCGATCCTTCTCGGCGCGACGCCGGCCGAGGCGGCGCGTGCCCGCACTGCCGTGCCCGATGCCCAGCCGGCCGATGATGGCCCGACGCAGGGTGATGAAAAGGTCAACCAGCTGATCATCTATGGCGATGATCCCTGCCCGGTTTCCACTGCCGAGCAGATCACCGTCTGCGCCCGCAAGGACGAGGCGGAGCGCTTCCGCATTCCTGCCCCGCTGCGCGACAATCCCAACGATCCCAAGAACCAGACCTGGACTGACCGGGTGAAGGCCTATGAAACCGTGGGCGCGGCCGGGATCAATTCCTGCTCGCCGGTCGGCTCTGGCGGGGCCACCGGCTGCACCGCGCGCCTGATCCACGATGCCTATGCCGAAAAGAAGCAGAGCAGCGACGTGCAGTTCGGCAAGCTGATCGAGGAAGAACGCCAGCGCCGCCTGTCGACGATCGACAAGGATGCGGCCGAGGAACAGGCCCGCGTCGAACAGCTGGAAAAGGAATACGAGGCGCGCCTCGCCCGCGAACGCGATGGCACGCCCGCCCCCACCGCCCCGGCGCCATCAACCCCGCAGCAGAATTGAGCCCATTTTCGTGCCGATGTCGCTTGCGTGGCGCTAGGGATTGCCTAACCTGAGCTGTGTAGGACAGTATTCTTTCTCCTCCCTCTCGGCTGGATCCGATGGAGAAGTCCCATGACAATCGAAGAACGCAACGCTGAAATTCTCCGTCTCCTCTCGGCCCGCACACAAGCCAACACTGTCTCGCGTGCGGCTGCGCGCAAGGCTTTGATCGCTGATGGGATCTACACCCAGAAGGGCAAAGTTCGCGCCGAATATGGTGGCGAGCCCAAGCCGAAAGATGCAGCTTGAGCCGACTTACCACGGCTTTTGTGCTGGGTTATCATGGCTGTGACGCGCGGATCGCAGAACAAGCTGTAGCCGGTGAAATCGACATACTGCAAAGCGAGCGCGCCTACGACTGGCTCGGCCCTGGCGCTTATTTTTGGGAAGCGGATCCGCTGCGGGCACGCGAATGGGCAGAGGGCAAGGCAAGGAACGGGCAATACACCCGTCCTGCAGTAATCGGTGCCGTGATTGATCTTGGCGCCTGCCTGGATCTGTCCAATCGTGAAAACATCGATTTGGTGAAGGGGGCCTATGCCTCGTTCCGCAGCGAGCAGGAAGCAGCGGGGGTGGCTTTACCCGAAAACCGCAATCCAGTCGGGATAACCGATCCCGACCGCTTGTTGCGATTTCTCGACTGCGCGGTGATCAAGCACCTTCATGCCACAATCGAGGCTGTCCCCTCGAATGAACGCATCGTTGCGCCGTTCGATACGGTGCGCGGCGTGTTTTTTGAAGGTTCACCGATCTACCCAGCGTGTGGCTTTCACGAACGAACACACGTCCAGATAGCTGTCCGTAACAGCGAGTGCATCAAGGGTATTTTCCATGTACGGAAAATACCCTGACACGTCTCAGCTCAGCGCAATATCGGGCGCGTCTTCCTGCTTCATGCCGACCAGGTGATAGCCCGCGTCGACATGGTGCACTTCACCGGTGACGCCGGCCGACAGGTCCGACAGGAAATAGAGGCCCGAGCCGCCCACGTCCTCGATCGTGGAGTTGCGGCGCAGCGGCGCGTTCAGTTCGTTCCACTTGAGGATGTAGCGGAAATCGCCGATGCCGCTGGCGGCCAGGGTCTTGATCGGGCCGGCCGAGATGGCGTTGACGCGCACCCCCTGCGGGCCGCAGTCGTTGGCGAGATAGCGGACGCTGGCTTCCAGCGCGGCCTTGGCCACGCCCATCACGTTGTAATGCGGCACGACCTTTTCCGCGCCGTAATAGGTCAGCGTCAGGATCGACCCGCCGTTGGGCATCATTTCCACCGCACGCTTGGTCACGGCGACCAGGCTGTAGGCCGAAATGTTCATCGTCATCAGGAAGTTGTCGAGCGTGGTATCGTAATAGCGCCCGCGCAGCTGGTTCTTGTCGGAATAGCCGATGGCGTGGACGACGAAATCGATCGTGTCCCAGCGCGCCTTGAGTTCAGCAAAAGCGGCATCGAGCGCGGCCATGTCCGACACGTCGCAATCGATCAGGAAATCGCTGCCCAGGCTCGCCGCCAGCGGCCGCACGCGCTTGGCCAGCGCCTCGCCCTGGTAGGAGAAGGCCAGTTCCGCCCCCTGTTCGTGCAACTGGCGGGCAATGCCCCAGGCCAGAGACTTGTCATTGGCGAGGCCCATGATCAGGCCGCGCTTTCCCTTCATCAATCCGGTCATGCGCCCTCGTACGCTCCTGCGCCGGCAGGCCAATATCTGTTCGGGTAGTCCTGGAAGGGTGCCCTAGAACGGAATGTGGCCAGCCGGGTCTTCATTCTGGTTTGCCCACGCCGGCCTGGCGAATGGCCCGCGCGCGATTGTCTGCCTGGCCCAGCATGTCTTGCTCCTCCGGGGTTTCGGCGAGCGCGGCATTGAGTTCGGCACCTATTACCATCCCTATGCCGACCAGCCAGAAAAAGAAAAGGGCGATCATCACCCCAGCGAGGCTGCCATAGGTCAGATCATACGAGAAAACCGAAGCGAGGAGTTTGGGCAACAGGATCGACACTGCCAGCCACCACGACGACACGAACAGCGCGCCCGGCCACTTGGGATAGCGATTCGAGCGATAGGCACTGGGCGTGAGCGAGAGAAACAGCAGCCACAGCGCGCCGAACAGCACAAGCGTGGGCAGGAAGCGCCCGGCCGCCAGGCCATCGACCCAGGCGCCGAACTGCGGCAGGCGCGCGACGATCACTTCCTGCGCGGCGCCGATCGCCACCTGCGCCAGGATCGAGACCAGGATCAGCACGACCGAGGCGATGATCAACCCGGTGGACATCAGGCGATAGCGCCAGAACGCATGCTCCCACTGCGTGCCATAGGCGCGGCGCAGGATATCGCGGATGGTTTCCACCAGGCTGCTGACGGTCCACAGCCCGACCAGACCACCGATCCACAGGAGGTGCCCGGTGCGTGCCTGCACCGAGGCGCGCGCCACCGGTTCGATCGTGGTCGCCACCACCCGCGGCAGCGCCATCAGCACGGTGTTGATCGCGGCGGTGCGCTGGCTGGTTTCGCCGATCAGCGAAAACAGCGCGGCACCGGTGATGAAGAAGGGAAACAGCGCGATCAGCACCATGTAGGCAAAGTTGCCGGCATGGATGAAACCGTCGTTGATCACCCCGGTCCAGATCCGCTTGAGCAATTCATAGGCGCGGGCGCCCGGTCGCAGCTCGTCGCGCACGTCGTGCAATTCGGTGCGCAGGCGGCGATGCAACGCCGCGCGCCGCCGCGCCTCGGGCGAAAGATCGGGCACCAGCGGCTTGGCGTCGGCGGGCACGCCAGGCACCTGCGGGGCGAAGTCGGGATCGATATCGTTATTCATCAACCGGGTAATGCACAAAGGCGCCGCATGGCTCCCGCCCTTTGGGCCGGCAGCGCCCGCACCGGCGATCAGACCCCCAGGCGCGCGCGCGGATTGCGCGTATCGTGCCAGCCGGCCAGCCGCGCCTTGAGATCGGCATCATCGGCCGGCAGGTCGATCTGCAAGGTTACCAGCTGGTCCCCCCGCTCGCCATCCTTGCGCGAGAAACCCTTGCCCTTGAGCCGCAGCGTGCGCCCGCTGCTGCTGCCCGGTGCCACGGTGAGCATGACCGCGCCATCGACGGTGGGCACCTTGACCTTGGCCCCGGCCACGGCCTCTTCCAGGGTGACCGGCAGATCGAGGCGGATGTTGTCGCCATCGCGCACGAAGAACGGATGCGGCGCGATCTCGATCGTGACCAGCGCATCACCCGGCCCGCCCGGGCCGGGCTCGCCCTTGCCGGCCAGCCGCATCTGCTGGCCGGATTCGACACCGGCGGGCAGCTTCAGCTCGATCGTGCTGCCCGAAGACAGCGTGACCCGCTGCGCCGCGCGCGCCGCCGCTTCCACGAACGGCACCTGCAGGCGATAGCTGACATTGGCGCCCTTTGGCGGGGGAGGCCGCCGCCCACCACCAAACCCGCCGAATCCGCCGCCAGCGCTGCTGCCACCCATGCCGCCGCGCCCGCCGAACAGGCCCTCGAACAGGTCCGACAGATCTGGCCCGTCACCGCTTTCAAAGCCGCCATCGTGGCGGAAGCCGCCCTGCCCGCCGCGAAAGCCGCCCGCGCCGCCGAACCCGCCGCCAAAGGGCATGGCCGGGTTGCCATCGGCATCGATCTCGCCACGGTCGAACTTGGCGCGCTTGTCCTTGTCGGACAGCAGGTCATAGGCGCGCGTCACCTCGGCAAAGCGTTCTGCCGCCTGGGGATTGTCCTTGTTGTGATCGGGGTGCAGCTCCTTGGCGAGCTTGCGATAGGCCGATTTGACGTCCTTTTCGCTCGCACTGCGCGCCACACCGAGAATGGAATAAGGGTCTGCTGCCATGGCTCTCTAGCTAGGGATAGGGGCGCTTGCCCGCAAGGCTCGCTTTCAACATGATAGCGCGGCGGTTACAGGGCATTGACCCAAGTCATCGCGGGAATGGATGCATGGCTTCCATACTGCCCGCCTCCGCTGCCGCAGACAGGACGATTTCCCGTGACCGAACAGACCGCCTTTGCACCGGGCCAGGACGCCATTCCCCACGGCGATCCCTTTGCCATCTTCGAAGACTGGTTCGCCGCCGCCAAGGCCAGCGAGCCCAACGATCCCAACGCCATGGCCCTGGCCACGGCCACGCCGGACGGTGCGCCATCGGTGCGCATGGTGCTGCTCAAGGGCCATGGCGCCGATCTGGGGCCGGCCTTTGGCGGGGCTGGCGGCTTTGTCTTCTATACCAATTTCCACAGCCGCAAGGGTGGGGAGCTGGCCGCCAATCCACAGGTGGCGCTGCTGTTCCACTGGAAGAGCCTGCGCCGCCAGGTGCGCATCGAGGGGCCGGTGGTGGAAGTGAGCCCGCGGGCGGCCGACGCCTATTTCGCCAGCCGCCATCCCGAATCGCGCCTGGGCTCTGCCGCGTCGGACCAGTCGCGCGTGCTCCCCTCGCGCCAGGTCTATCTCGATCGCGTCGCCGCCCTGCGCGCGCAGTATCCTGACGGGAACGTGCCGCGCCCGGCGCACTGGTCGGGCTATCGGGTAGAGCCGCGCGCCATCGAATTCTGGCAGGACCGCGATTATCGCCTGCACGAACGCCGCCGTTTCGTCGCTGATGGGCAAGGCGGCTGGACGAGCGCCCTGCTTTATCCGTAAAGGGCGAGGATGACCCAGACCGCCCCCGCCCCCGCTCCTGCCCCCACCGCTGCCAGCCATGCCGACCTCAATCGCCGGGCCGCCATGGCCAGCAGTGCCGTGGCCCTCCTGCTGCTGGGGCTCAAGGGCTGGGCGGTGGTGCAGTCCGGCTCCCTCGCCATGCTGGGCAGCCTTGCCGATACCGCGCTCGATCTGGTGGCGAGCCTGGCCACGCTGCTGGGCGTGTGGATCGCGGCGATGCCCGACGATCACAACCACCGCTTCGGCCATGGCAAGGCCGAGGCGCTGGCCGCGCTGTTCCAGGTGATCCTCATCTCGTTTTCGGCGCTGGGCCTGGCGTGGCGCGCGGTGACGCAGTTCCTGGCCGGCGCGCCGGCGATCGACGCCGAATCGGGCATCATCGTCTCGGTGATCGCCATGGGCGCAACGATCGCCCTGCTCGCCTACCAGCGCATGGTCATCGCCCGCACCGGCAGCTTGGCGATCAGCACCGACAACGTGCACTACAAGTCAGACCTGCTGCTCAACCTGGCGGTGATCGCCGCGCTGGTGATCGAGCATTACCTGCATCTGGCCGGCACCGACGCGGTCTTTGCCTTTGGCATCGCGCTGTGGCTGGGCTGGGGCGCCTGGGGCGCTTCGCAGGAAGCCGTCGATCAGCTGATGGATCACGAATGGCCGATCGAAAAGCGCGAGCGCTTTCTCGAAGTGGTTGCCCAGCATCCCGAACTCAAGGGCCTGCACGACCTGCGCACCCGCACCAGCGGCAACCGCGATTTCGTGCAGTTCCACGTCTGGGTCGATGGCACGATGAGCGTGGCCCAGGCCCACCGCGTGATGGACGAGATCGAGGAGCAGCTGATGGCCGAATTCCCCGGCGTGGAAGTGCTGATCCATCCCGATCCCGAAGGCCACGTGGACGAAGCCGGCCCTGGCGCAACCGACCTGCTGACGCCCGGCCCCAATGGCGAAAGCCCGGCGCTCGCCGTGCAGGGCGGCCCGGCCGAGGGATAGGGCCCGCACGCCCCGCGACAGGCTCAGGGCAAACGGGATCATGGCGCAACGTTGAAACCCGTTCGGGCTGAGCTTGTCGAAGCCCCCTGAAAGCCGGCGCAGCGCTGATGCCCTTCGACAGGCTCAGGGCGAACGGATGTTGGGTGATTTTCACCTCCTCCTCCTCCCCCTCCTGTTCAGAGGAGGGGGCCGGGGGGTGGTGGAAATCTGGCGCCTCTTTATCCCAATATTCAAACGTTTGCCCTGTTGTTCGCACCACCCCAACTCCATGCTCTGAAGAGGAGGGGGCGTTTCTTTAACCATGCCGTGGTATGGCACCGGGCATGGGGCAGACATTGCATCGAGCTTGGGCCTGGCTGGCGGAGGGGCGCCGCACGGTGATCGTGCTGTTCGCCGTGGCGCTTGGCCTGCGCGCACTGGCGATTCTGGCGGCGGTCGAGCCGACATCGGACGCCGCCTGGTATTTCTCGCGCGCGGCGATGCTGGCACAGGGCCGAGGGTATCTGGGCGATCATGGCGCGCCCACCGCCTATTGGCCGCCCGGCTGGCCGCTGGCGCTCAGCCTGGCCTTGCGCCTCGCCGGTCCTTCGATCTGGGCGGTCGGCCTGTTCAACCTGGTGCTCTCGGCGGCAGCCGGCTGGTTCACGCTCGATCTGGGACGGCGGCTGGGCGGCAGCGAGGCGGCGGGGCGCATCGCCCTGCTGCTCTGGGCGGTCTATCCCAATGCCGTGCTCTATGTGCCGCTGGCGCTGACCGAAGTGTTCTATACCACGCTGCTGCTGGCGCTGTGCTGGATCCTGGTGGCGCGTGAGGGTTGGGGCTGGACGCTGCTTGCCGGGCTGGTGCTGGGCCTGGCCACGCTGGTCAAGGCGCAAAGCCTGATCCTGGCGCCGCTGCTGCTCGGCATCGCCTGGCTGCGCGCGCCAGCCTGGCGGCAGCGCCTGCCCGGCATTGTCGCGCAAGGCCTAGTGATGGCCGCAGCCGCCCTGCTGGTGATCACGCCCTGGACCATGCGCAACCACCGCGCGCTGGGCGCCTGGGTGTTTGTTTCCACCAACGGCGGCATCACCCTGCTGACCGGCAACAACGACAGCGCGCGCGGCACGTTCACGCCCGACGATCCGGTGGTCAAGGCGCTCGACGCTCGCACCGACCTGGGCGAGCTGGCCTATGACCGCGAAGCGCGCCGGCTGGGCATGGACTGGATAAAGGCGCACCCGACCGGCTTCCTCAAGCTGATGCCGATGAAGCTGGCGCGGCTGTGGGGCCCCGATGGCGAAGGGCAGTGGGCCTATGAAACCGGGTCCTGGGCCTATGCCGCTGCCCCCCACGCCTTTCTGGCCCTGCGCCTGGCCAACCAGGCGTGGTACTGGGCGCTGCTTGCGCTGTTCGTGGCGGCTTTTCCCGTGATGATCCGTGCCCGCCGCCGCGCCGGCCTTGGCCTGATCGACTGGTGGCTGCTGCCCTATGGCATCGCCGCCTATCCCAGTGCGATCGCCGTGGTCTTTTCCGGGCAATCGCGCTTTCACTATCCGGTCATGCCTCTCGTGTGCATCATGGCCGCCTGGCTGATCGCGCGGCTGCTGGTGGCGCGTGACAGAGCCGCCGGGCTGCGCTAAAGGCACCGGCCATGTACCCGGCCATCTGCCTCGGCACGCTCACTACCACCACCCCGGCTTGCCGGGGGTGGGATCGCCTGCGCGCCTGACCGGCGCCCGCGCGAAGCCACCGCCCCGGTTCGGGCGGAACGGCATCTTCCTCCCGGATCACGCCATACCCGAGATGCCGCCCCTTTTTCCGCCGCGGCACTTGTGCCATGGCCCGCGCCATATCCCGTAAGAGAGATCCGATGTCAGACCTGCTCAAGATCACCCTGCCCGATGGCTCGCTGCGCGAAGTGGCGCCGGGCACCACGCCGGCCGATATTGCCGCCGCGATCGGCCCCGGCCTGGCCAAGGCCGCGATCGGTGCGCGCGTGAACGGCGAGCTGTTCGACATCACCCGCCCGTTCGAAGGCGATGCGCAACTCGCGCTCGTCACCGCGCGCGACGAGGCCGATGCGCTGGAACTGGTGCGGCATGACTATGCCCACGTTCTGGCCGAAGCGGTGCAGGCGCTGTTCCCCGGAACGCAGATCACCTTCGGCCCGGCCACCGACGATGGGTTCTATTACGATTTCGCGCCCGTCCGCCCGTTCACCGAGGAAGACCTGCCGGCGATCGAGGCGGAGATGCGCAAGATCATCGCCGCCGACAAGCCGCTGCGCCGCGAGGCCTGGAGCCGCGCCGACCTGATCGCCCGCTGGACCGAGCAGGGCGAGACGTTCAAGGCGCAATGGGCCGCCGAACTGCCCGAGGGCGAGGAACTGACGGTCTATTGGTCGGGCAGCGACTGGCTCGACATGTGCCGCGGGCCGCACCTGGCCTCCACCGGCAAGCTCGATCCCAATGCCTTCAAGCTGACGCGGGTTTCGGGCGCCTATTGGCGTGGCGACCAGAAGAACGCGATGCTCAGCCGCATCTATGGCACCGGCTGGCTCAACAAGAAGCAGCTTGATGCGCACCTTCACCGCCTGGAGGAAGCGGCCAAGCGCGACCACCGCAAGCTGGGCGCCGAGATGGACCTGTTCCATCTTCAGGCCGAAGCGCACGGTTCGGTGTTCTGGCATCCCAAGGGGTATCGCATCTGGCGCGAGCTGGAAGCCTACATGCGCCGCGCCATCGATGGCGCCGGCTATCGCGAGGTCAAGACCCCGCAGGTGATGGACGCGCGCCAGTGGGAGCAGTCCGGCCACTGGGGCAAGTATCGCGAAAACATGTTCGTGATCCCCGACGAGGTGCCCAACACCGAGGACGATGGCCCGGTGATCAGCGGCGAGGCCGACTGGATGGCCCTCAAGCCGATGAACTGCCCGGCCCACGTGCTGATCTTCCGCCAAGGCCTCAAGTCCTATCGCGAGCTGCCGCTGCGCCTCTATGAAAACGGCTGCTGCCACCGCAACGAGCCGCATGGCGCGCTGCACGGGTTGATGCGCGTGCGCCAGTTCACGCAGGACGACGCGCATATCTTCTGCCGCGAAGACCAGATCGTGGACGAAGTGCGCTCGTTCTGCGAACTGGCCGACCGCATCTACAAGGACTTCGGCTTTACCTATTCGATCAAGCTCGCCCTGCGCCCGGAAAAGCGCTTTGGCAGCGAAGAGATGTGGGACAAGGCCGAGGCCGAACTGCGCGACGCGGTGGCCACCGCCGGCCTCGCCACGCCTGAATATGGCTGGGAAGAACTGCCCGGCGAAGGCGCGTTCTATGCGCCCAAGCTGGAATGGCACCTGACCGACGCGATCGGCCGCACCTGGCAGGTGGGCACGATCCAGTCTGACCGCGTGCTGCCCGAACGGCTCGACGCCGGCTACATCGCCGAGGATGGCGAGCGCCACCGCCCGGTCATGCTGCACCGCGCGATCTTCGGTTCCTATGAACGCTTCATCGGCATCCTGATCGAGCACTTCGCCGGCAAGCTGCCCACCTGGCTGGCGCCGACGCAGGCTGTGGTCGCTACCATCGTGTCCGATGCCGATGGCTATGCCGTGGAAGCGACCGAGGCGCTGCGTGCCGCCGGCATCCGCGTGGAGAGCGACACCCGCAACGAAAAGATCAACTACAAGGTGCGCGAGCACTCGCTGCAGAAGGTGCCGTACCTGCTGGTGGTGGGCAAGCGCGAGGCCGAGGAAGGCACCGTGGCGATTCGCCGCCTGGGCGAGCAGGCGCAGCAGGTGCTGCCGCTGGCCGAGGCCATCGCGCTGATCAAGCAAGACGCCCTGGCGCCCGACCTGCGCGGCTGACCCGCCAGCTTGGCATCTAGCATAACGCAAAAAGGGGCGCGTCGGCTGGCCGGCGCGCCCCTTTTTCATGGCACCGGCGGGCGCGCTATTGCAGGGTTACCGCGCCATCGTCGGAATCGCGGCGGCCAAAGAACTGCATCAGCTGGATCAGCAGTTCGCACCGCGTCGCCAGGTTCGGCGCTTCGAGCAGGGCCTGCTTGGCCGCCACGTCGAACGGGGCGATCTGCGACACGCCGTTGATCAACGACTGGTCATCCAGCCGCGCCACCGAATCCCAATCGACGGCATAGCCCTGGGCATCGGCAAAGCTGCGCGCCTCGCGCTCGAAGCCGGCGCGCTCCACCGCGCTCAGCGCTTCGTCCAGGTCATCGCTCAGCAGTTCGGCTTCGACCTGGCGGAACGGGGTCTTGGCATCGAGTTCGCGCAGCACGCGAAACCGCGCGATGCCCGACAGCACGATGTTGTAGCGCCCATCTTCCAGCGCCTCGACATCCTCGATCTTGCCCACGCAGCCTACCTGGAACAGTGGCGCGCCTTCGCTCGATGTCTGGGGCTGGATCATGGCAATGCGGCGATCGCGCGCCAGGGCATCGGACACCATGGCACGATAGCGCGGCTCGAAGATGTGCAGCGGCAGTTGCAGGCCGGGAAAGAGCAGCGCGCCCGATAGCGGGAAGATCGAAAGCCTGACCGTGCCGATCGCGCCACCCATCGCCATCACCCGAACAGCACGGTGGACAGCTTGCGGCGGGTGCGCGCCACCCACGGATCTTCCAGGCCGATCGCCTCGAAGATCTGCAGCAGGCGGGCGCGCGCGGCGCCGTCGTTCCAGGCGCGATCGGCCGCCACCATGGCCAGCAGGGTATCGGCCGCGCCATCGCGGTCACCGGCGGCAAACAGGCCATTGGCCAGCGCCAGGCGCGCGTTCATGTCATCGGGCGCGGCAGCCACGGCGGCGCGCAAGCTGGCCAGTTCGCCTTCCTCTGGCGCGTCCTCGGCCAAGGCCAGGGCGGCGCGGGCCTGGTCCAACGCATGATCGGCTGCCAGCTTGGGATCGAGCGATTCGAGCACCTGGACCGCCTCGTCCTTGTGCCCGGCGAGCAGCAGAGCGCGGATCAGGCCGGCATGGGCGGCGGCATTGTCGGGCGCGATTTCCACGATCTGGGCAAACACGCTGGCCGCGCGCTCGCCGTCGCCTTCGCCCAAGATTTCCTCGCCCATCGCCAGGAGCGGCGCCACGTCCTGCGGGGCTTCCTCGCCCAGCGCGCCGGGCTGCACCGGCAGCTGCGCCAGGATCTGGTCGAGATACTGCTTGAGCTGCGATTCGCCCCGGGCCTGGGTCAGATCGGCCACCGGCTGTCCCTGGAACATGGCATAGACCGTGGGGATCGAGCGCACCTGGAACTGCGCGGCGATGAACTGCTCTTCATCGACATTGACCTTGGCCAGGACCACGCCCTTGTCAGCATATTCGGCGGCGACCTTTTCCAGCACCGGCGTGAGCGCCTTGCACGGGCCGCACCATTCCGCCCAGAAATCGAGGATGACGAGCTTGGTCATCGAAGGTTCGACGACAGTCTTGCGGAAGCGGTCCACCGCCTTCTGTTCGTCGAGGTTGAGGCCCAGGCTTGCCACTATGCGTCTCCACTTTCATTCGGTCCGGTGCAGCGCCGCGCGGGCACTGCTGCGCTCACCATGTGGGAAAGCCTGGCAGTTCGGCAAGGGGCAGTGCAGCACGGCACGGCGAATCTGCACCAAGGCCATCCTGCCCGCCGCCCGCCGTCCACAGGTGCATCCACAGGACGAGCCGGCTTTGTCTGGAAAAATGCAACTTTGCTGTTGCGCCGCCCCCAATCCCCCGTTATTGGCCCGCCTCACCCCAGCGGGATGGCCCTTGCGCCCCCCCACTGAAAACGCCAGAGCGGGCGTAGCTCAGGGGTAGAGCACAACCTTGCCAAGGTTGGGGTCGAGGGTTCGAATCCCTTCGCCCGCTCCAGTTTTCAAGACCTGCACGGCCTATCAACGGCCCGCGCAAACGCCGAGCGGGCGTAGCTCAGGGGTAGAGCACAACCTTGCCAAGGTTGGGGTCGAGGGTTCGAATCCCTTCGCCCGCTCCAGTTTGCCCATGCGGGGCATTTCCCAACAGCGATTGTTCAAGGTTCTGGCGAACCCTCGGGTCTTCTTGTCTGCCCTACGCGCAACAGCGCTTCGGGCGTGGTTCGAATCCCTTCGCCCGCTCCAGTTTGCCTTCTCCACCACAGCATCGGCCGCCGCGCTATATCCCGAGGATGGACATGCGCCATCAAGCGGGACCCCGGGTCTAGCCCGGGGTGACGAGCAGGTTGATGTGTGGCGCTGGATTTGAATAGCTCCCGCCATCGTCACCCCGGGCTAGACCCGGGGTCCCGCTGCCCTTGAGGCGCCCCTTGCCCGTCCCGGCGATCCCGCCCATAGCTTGGCGCTATGGACAAGCGCCCCAGCATCGATCCGCGTGCCTTGCTGACGTTTCGCACGGTGTGCCGCGAAGGCTCGATCTCGGCGGCGGCGCGGGTGCTCAACATTGCCCAGCCTTCGGTATCGGCCGCCATCGCCCAGCTGGAAGCGCGGCTGGGAGTGCAGCTGTTCGAACGCCACCAGACCGGGGTGCGTCCCACCGCGCAAGGCGCCCTGCTGGCCGAGCGGGCCGAGGCGATGCACCACGTGCTGATCGGCGCGCAGGAGGAACTCGACAACCTGTCGCGCGGGCTGGCCGGCCCCTTGCGCATCGGCGGCACGCCCGGCGCGCTGGTCAGCCTGCTGCCATTCGTGATCGGTCGGCTCGAGGCGCGCATCGGCCCTTGCGCGCTGAGCGTGGTGGAGCGGCCCGACGGCGTGCTGATCGAGCTGTTGCGCCAGCGCCAGATCGATCTCGCTTTCGTCACCACCGAGATGGAGGCCCCGCCGCCCGACATTGCCGAGCGGACCTTTGCCCGCGATCCCTTTGCCCTGATCGTCGGGCGGCGCCACGATGCCCTGCCTTCGGCCGTGTCGCTGCGCGATGTGGCCGGCCTGCCCTGGGTCTTGCCCGAGGCGCAGGGCGCGTTCCGCCGCCAGGTCGATGCGCTGTTCATTGCCGCACAGGCGCCGGTGCCGGCCAATGTGGTGCGCTGCGATTCGCTGCTGACCACCAAGGCGATCGTGCGGATGAGCGACCGCATCACCATCCTGCCCCGCCAGGTCGCCGCGTCAGAGCTGTCGATCGGCGTCTTGCGCGGCATCGAGATTCGCGAGGCGGCGTTCCAGCGCAGCATCGGCGTGCGCCTGCGGCAGGGCGAAGCGCCGTCGATCGCGGCCCAGGCCCTGCTCGACGTGATGGCGTCCAAGTATAGCCCAGAGCTATAGCGCGATAGAGAGATAGTATTTTCCACCGATAGCCATCGCGCGCACATAGGCGTCCAGCGTGCCCGGGCCAGCCCGGAGCCAGGCCAGCGCGGGAGAGCAAGCGATGCGGACCCTTATCCGCAATGTCAGGATTTTCGATGGGAGCGGCAGCGCTCCCTATGCCGGCAGCGTGCTGGTGGATGGCGAACACATCGCCCAGGTGGCCCAGGGCGCCGACGCGCTGGATGGCGCCGCCCATGACCAGCGGATCGAGGGTGAAGGCCGCACGCTGATGCCCGGCATGGTCGACGCGCATACCCATCTGACCTGGGGCTCCTCGATCGAGAAGATCTACCACCAGTTCATCCTGCCGCCCGAGGAATTGAAAGTGGCGGCCTGGCGCAATGCGCGCGTGCTGCTCGACCAGGGCTTTACCAGCATTTATTCGGCCGGCGCCCTGGTCGACGGGATCGAGCCCGAGCTGGCCGCCGCCATCGCGGCCGGGGAAACCCCCGGCCCGCGCTATGTGCCCTCCACTATCGAGCGCAGCCCCGAAGGCGATGAAGGCGTGGACACCGGCAACGTGTTCAACGGCCGCGGCCCCGATGCCATGCGGGCATTCGTGGCCTACTGCGCGCAGCAGGGCGTCAAGTCGATCAAGCTGGTGGTTTCGGGCGAAGATGCGCTCAAGCCCGGCACGGCGCAGCATGTGCTCTACACCGAAGCGGAAATGACCGCCGCCGGGCAGGCGTGCCGCGAGGCCGGCCTGTGGATCGCGGCCCATGCCTATTATCCCGAGGCGATCGGCCTGGCGCTCGATGCCGGGGCGCGGGTGATCTACCACGCCTCTTACGCCGACGAGGCGGCCATGGCGCGCATGATCGCGGCCAAGGACACCACGTTCTATGCCCCGGGCCCGGGCGTTTCGGTGGGCGCGCTGGAAGCCAGCCCGCCGCCGCATGTCGACATGAGCGCGATGAAGGCCAGCGCCGCCGAGCGGCTGGAACGCGAAAGGGTCATCGTCCCCGCGCTCAAGGCTGCCGGGGTCAAGGTGCTGATCGGCGGGGACTATGGCTTCCCGTTCAATCCCAATGGCCGCAATGCCCGCGATCTGGCGCATTTCGTGGAATACTATGGCTATACCCCGGCCGAAGCGCTGGTGGCGGCGACGCGCCTGGGTGGCGAGCTGATGGGTCTGGCCGTGGGCGAGGTGCGCGAAGGCTTCCTGGCCGACCTGCTGCTGGTCGATGGCGATCCCACGCAGGACGTGGCGATCATGCAGGATGCCGGCCGCCTCGCCATGATCATGAAGGGTGGCGCGCTGCACAAGGCGCCCGCCGCTGCCGAGGCTGCCTGAATGACCACGCGTTGTGATGTCGCGGTGATCGGCTGCGGACCGGTGGGGGCACTGGCGGCCAACCTGCTGGGCCGCGCCGGGCTGAGCGTGGTGGTGCTGGAAAAGGAACTGGACCACTACCCGCTGCCACGCGCGGTGCATCTCGATCACGAGATGATGCGCCTGTTCCAGACTGCCGGCGTGATCGATCGGGTGCTGCCCGACATGGTCGCCACCGATGGCCACCTGCACGTGGGCGCCGATCACGGCGTGATCCGCTACATGGGCACGGTGGGCAAGCCCAAGCCGTTTGGCTGGTCCAACGACTATTTCTTCTATCAGCCCGAACTGGAGGCGCACCTGCGCGCCGCCTTTGCCGAAAACGGCGCGATCACGCTGCGCCTGGGCGCCACCTTCACCGCGCTCGACCAGCACGAGGACGGCGTGACCGTGCATTTCGAGGCTGACGGCGCGCCGGCGGCGCTGACCGCACGCTGGGTGATCGCGGCCGATGGCGCGCGCAGCCCGGTGCGCAAGGCGCTGGGCATTGCGCTCGATGACCTGCAGTTCGAAGAGCCCTGGCTCGTCGTCGATGCCGAGGTCGAAGGCCCGGTCACGTTTCCGGCGATCAGCGGCGTGCCGGCCGATGCCGATCTGCAGCGCCTGTCGGTGATGATGTGCGATCCGGCGCGCCCCGCCACGGTGGTGCCCGGCCGCGGCAATCACCGCCGCTGGGAATTCATGCTGCTGCCCGGCGAAGACGACCAGGCAATGATGCAGCCCGAGCAGGTCGGGGCGCTGGTTGGCGCATGGATGAAGGACGTGCCGCACACCATCGTGCGTGCCGCCACCTATCGCTTTCACGGCCTGGTGGCTAAAGCCTGGCAGGCCGGCAGCGTGTTCCTGGCGGGCGATGCGGCGCACCAGACGCCACCATTCTTTGGCCAGGGCATGTGCCACGGCCTGCGCGACGTGGCGAACCTTGCCTGGAAGATGGATGCGATCGTCAACCATGGCGCCGATCCGGCCATCCTCGACAGCTACCAACCCGAGCGCGATCCCCATGTGCGCGGCGTGATCGGCGCGGCCGTGGCGGCGGGGCGCTATATCTGCGAGCTTGACCCGGCCAAGGCCGCCGCGCGCGATGCCGGCATCCGCGCCGCCGCCGCGCAAAAGGCTGGCGAAACCGCGCACGACCTGATCCCCGCGATTACTGCTGGCATCGTGCTTGCGGGCACGCCCGGCGCCGGCACCCGCTTCATCCAGCCGATCCTGGCCGATGGGCGCAAGCTGGATGACGTGGCCGGCCAGGGTTGGCGCCTGTTGGTGCGGGATGACAGCGTGACGGGCTCCTCTGCCCTCGTCACGCGCACGGTGGCCGCGTCGCTTGACGATGCCGGCGCGGTCACCGCCTGGCTTGACCATCATGGCGTCGATGCCGTGCTGCTGCGCCCCGACCACTGCGTGTTCGGCACGGCCAGCGGCACCGCGATCGACCTGATCGACGCCCGCGCCCGCGCGCTGGGCCTGGCCCTGGAGACCGCATGATGACCACACTCGATCTGGCTGCGGCCCAGGCCGTGATCGCCGCCGCGCTGGCCAGCGCCCGCGCCCGCGCGGCCCAGCCGCTGGCGGTGATCGTGCTCGACGCCGGTGGCCACCCCATCGCCTTTGCCCGCGAAGATGGCGCCACCTTTGCCCGGCTCGACATTGCCCGGGCCAAGGCCAAGGGCGCGCTGGGCATGGGCGCCGATACGCGCATCCTGGCGCAGCGCGCCAATGGCAACCCGGTGTTCTTTCAAAGCGTGGCCGTGGCGCTGGGGGGCGACATGGCCTTTTCGCCCGGCGGCGTGCTGGTGCGCGATTCCCAAGGACATGTCGTGGGGGCGGTGGGCGCCAGTGGCGACACCGGCGATTGCGACGAGGAATGCGTGATCGCCGGCCTGCATGCCGCCGGCTTCAACCAGGAGCAAAGCCGATGAAACTGCGCAGCATCGAACTGGCGCTACCCGATCCGGCCGGCGCGGCCCGCTTCATGCTCGATATCTGGGGCATGGCGCCGGGCGACGTGCGCGGGGATACCCATTACCTGCGCGGTTCGGGGCCCTATCCCTATCTCGTTGCCTTTGAAAAGGCTGACGCGGAATTCGTGCGGTCGACCACGTTTGTCTGCACCGCGCCCGAGCTTGCCGACATCCGCAGCCGCGCCGCCGACCGCGGCTGGCCGCTGATCGATACGGTTTCGGCCGATCCCGGCGGCGGCGAAGGCGTGATCGTGGAATTGCCCGAGGGCGAGCTGCTGCGCTTCCTCGTCAACACCACCGAGGTGGCACCGATCACCGGGCGCGACCTGCCGGTCAAGCTGACGCACATCGTGTTCAATTCCGCCGATGCCGAAGCCTCGGGCCATGCCGTGGAAGACGTACTGGGCTTTCGCGTGTCGGACCGCACCAAGGGCATGGTCTTCGTGCGCTGCAACGACAGCCACCATTCCACCGCCTTTGCCCGCGCCGGCTTTTCCAGCCTCAACCACATCGCGTTCGAGATGGAAGACCTCGACGCGGTGATGCGCGGCATCGGCCGCATGCGCGACCACGGCTTTGCCCCCGCCTGGGGGCCGGGCCGCCATGGGCCGGGCGCCAATGTCTATGCCTATTACATCGCGCCGTTCGGCCCGGTGATCGAATATTCCACCGCCGTGGAAAAGGTGCCCGAAGACTATCGCACGGGCGAGCCCGACGACTGGACCTGGCCGCCCAATCGCATCGACCAGTGGGGCATTTCCGACAAGGATTTCGACGGCCTGCGCCAGGCCGAAGAGCGCTTCCGCTTTCGCCGCGCCTGGCAGCCGGCCGCGCCGGCCGCAACGCAGGCCTGATCCCGCACCGAATTCTGGAGTGATCCCGACATCATGACTCGCCTCATCAGCTTCCGTCGCCCCGATGGCCAACCCAGTTTCGGCCGGCTCGATGGCGATACCGTGCACGATCTTGGCGCGGCCGGCAGCCCGGCCTTCCTCAAGGACGTGGCCGACCAGGACTTTGCCGCCCTGCCGGCCACGGGCCAGTTTGCCCTGGCCGATGTGCGCCTGCTGCCGGTCGTGCCCAATCCCGGCAAGATCCTGTGCGTGGGCCTCAACTATGCCACCCACGTCGCCGAGACGGGCCGCGAGCAGAAGGAATTTCCGGCGATCTTCACCCGCTGGGCCGATACCCTGATTGCCGATGGCGAGCCGCTGGTGCGCCCGCGCGAGACCGAACGGTTCGACTATGAAGGCGAACTGGCCGTGGTGATCGGCAAGGGCGGGCGCCGCATCGCCCGCGCCGATGCCATGGCCCACGTTGCCGGCTTCTCCATCTTCAACGATGGTTCGGCGCGCGATTGGCAGCGCCACAACATCCAGTTCACCCCGGGCAAGAACTATCCCGCCACCGGCGCGTTCGGCCCGGCGCTGGTCCTGCCCGACGAAGTGGCGGATCTGGGCAGCCAGCGCGTGCAGACGCGCCTCAATGGCGAACTGGTCCAGGACCAGCCGATCAGCGACATGATCTGGGATATCCCGTTCGTGATCGAATATTGCAGCACGTTCACCCCGCTCGCCCCTGGTGACGTGATCGTCACCGGCACCCCGGGCGGCGTGGGCGATAAGCGCAAGCCGGCGCTCTACATGAAGGCCGGCGATGTCTGCGAAATTTCCGTGGGCGTGATCGGCACGCTGTCCAACCCGGTGATCGACGAAATCTGATCCGCCGTTTCATTCCAACCCAGCCACCGCGCCCGCACAACGGCGGGCGCGGACCAATAAACGCACGATTTTTGGGGAGAGAACCATCATGATCTGCCACACCCGCACCGCGCTGCTTGCCGGTCTTTCGCTTTCCGTCCTGGCCACGCCGGCCCTCGCCCAAACCGCGCCGGCCACCGCGCCGCAGGCCGCCGACAGTGCCGCAGACGCCGCCATCGTGGTGACCGCGCAGCGCCGCGTGGAAAAGGTGACGGAAGTGCCGATCTCGATCACCGTGGCCGATGCCGGCCAACTCGAACGCCAGCAGGTCAACACTGTCAACGATCTCAACCGCATTGCCCCGAGCCTGGAAATCCAGTCGGCACCCGGCCAGAACACCGGCGGCGGCGGCGCGATCCGCGGCATCGGCACGCAGACCTTTTCGGCCGGCGCGGTGGCTTCGGTGGGCGTGGTCGTCGACCAGGTGAGCCAGGGCAACGCCAATATCTCCGACCTGTTCGACGTGGCCCGGATCGAAGTGCTCAAGGGCCCGCAGGGCACGCTGTTCGGCCTCACCACCTCGGCCGGGGTGATCAACATCACCACCAACAAGCCCGAATTCGACAAGGTATCGGTGCGCGTGCGCAGCGAGCTTTCGGCTGCCGGCTTTGCCGGGTCCAAGTCTGGCAACCAGATCCTGCAGGGCGTGGCCAACGTGCCAATCGCCAGCAATGCCGCGATCCGCGTGGCCGCCTATGGCAACATGCGCCAGGGGCCGGACTACAACGTGACCACCGGCCAGTATGACAAGAACGAAACCATGGGCGGCCGCGCCCGCCTGCTGTGGGAACCGACCGACAAGCTGACGGTGAACCTGATCGGCGACTATGCCGATACCCGCACGACCAACGGCGGCAACTTCTTCACCTTCGTGAAGACCAGCGGCGCTGGCCTGCTGCCGCTGCCCACGCCGTTCCCCATCCCCGACAATGTCACCGCCAACCTCGCCAGCTGCGGCGTGACGCCGGGCGAAGGCAACCGCAACTATTGCACCAGCGAGCAGTACACCGACCGGATCAAGACCGGCGGCGCCTCGCTCCAGCTCGATTACCAGTTCGCGCCGTTCACGCTCACTTCGATCACCGCGTACCGCAGCACCCATGAAAAGGGCTATGCTGCTGCCTCCAACGTGTTCCGCGCCGATCCGCTGGAACTGCAAGTGCACAATTCGCCGGTCGATCGCCCGATCGACCTGTTCACCCAAGAAGTGCGGCTGTCCTCGCCGGCCAACCAGACCGTGGAATATACCCTGGGCGGGTTCTATTCGCGCCAGGTGATGACGCGCACGCCCGAAACGGTGTCGGTCGCCATTCACCCGGCACCGGGCGTCTATATCCCGGTCGTTGCCAACACCGTGAACGCCTATCGCGTGGTGGATGAATCGATCGCCGCTTTCGGCCAGCTGACGATCCATGCCGGCGACAAGCTGCGCCTGATCGCGGGCGGCCGCTATACCGACGATATCCTCTCGCTGGGCATGCAGAACACCGCCGGCACGGCGCTGGCGAGCTATACCCGCCTGCACGTGGGCAAGGTTTCGTGGAAGGGCGGCCTGCAGTATGACATCGATCCGCGCACGATGGCCTATGCCACCGTGGCGCGCGGCTTCAAGGGTGGCCAGATCGCCACGCCGTCGGGCGCCGCACCCTATGTCGTCCTGCCCGAAGTGCCGACCTCTTACGAAGTGGGCTTCAAGACCACGCTGCTGCGCAGCTGGGTGCTCGATGCCAACCTGTTCTACCAGAAGATCGAGAACTTCCAGGCGCAGCAGTGCACGGTCGACCAGAACGCGGTTATCTCGTGCGTCCAGACCAACATCAACGGGGTCAAGTCGCGCGGGGCGGAAATCAACCTGTTCGGCAAGGTGACGCGCAACCTCTCGCTCAACACCGGGTTCATCTTTGCCAAGGCCACCTATCCCAAGGGCTTCCTCGGCACCGATGGCAGCGATATCGGCAATACCCAGCTGGCCTATGCGCCCAAGTACAAGTTCACCGTCTCGGGCGAATATGCCCATGACCTGGGCGAAAACCTCAAGGGCTTCCTGGCGGCCGACGCGGTGTGGAAATCGCGCATCCGCTACGAAGCCAATTCGGTGGCTGATACCACGTTCCGGCCGCATTGGACGGTGGGCGGCCGCATCGGCGTGCGCACGGCCGATGAGCGCTTCACGCTGGCGCTGTTTGCCCGCAACCTGTTCGACGTGCACGAACCCTCGCTCTATCAGTCGAGCTTCCCCTATGGCGGTGCGGCCAATATCGGCGCCATCTATCCTGTCTTATTCACCGCGGCGGGTGAGAGGGTTGGCGGGAGTGGCGTAAGCGATTGCTTTGCAGTAGGAAAATGGGTGTCTAGACCAGTCCTTCAGCGAGGCAATTTATGCCACGGACCACACCCGCCGGGAGCGATGAT